>Ga0316204_10007315_pt1 | contig 16262 bp, 18 predicted proteins | sample 6monrhotite_MG_2_FD_205661 | JGI IMG/M metagenome (GOLD analysis project Ga0316204, IMG submission 205661) | Microbial mat bacterial communities from mineral coupon in-situ incubated in ocean water Damariscotta River, Maine, United States -... | ecosystem: Environmental > Aquatic > Marine >... | reverse complement strand
GTAGCGGTGTAGATGTCGTACATCTGATAGGCAACGACAAATAAAATGACAGGAAGTAAATCGGTTAAGGCTTTCATAAGAGGGGGTTAGCTCAATGTAATACGCGTGATTTTGCGTGTGTTAGATAATAATGACTCATAACGTCGCGAACGGCTTGTGGGTAACCAATAATATCCATTTGTTCCATGCCTTCTTGGAAGAACCGGTCCACATCTTCGGGCAAAAATTCGACAATACTTTTGAAGGCTTGTTCCATCAGATCTGGATTCAATGAGCGTGTGGCAACAATAGCGCGGTTGAGTATGAGTAAGCGCCATGGGCGCATAACGTCAGCCTTATCTGTATCTTCGCTGATGCTGGGGCTAACGGCCTCAAAAATTTCACCGGCAAGGATAAACAGGTCTTGCATGGCATCGGGTTCATTATGGTGATTGGCGTGAAAGGCCAGGGCGTTGACCACGGGTGCCAGGAGCGTAATTTCCCCACCATGACGACTACTCCAAACGGCAAGTGGCAAACAGAGGTTCTCCAGCTCGCGTGCATCAGTGGGGAGTTCGAGGTGTGCGGCAGATTGACTCATGTCGCTGAGTAATTGAAGGCCGTATTCGGTAAGTTTATGAATATCCTGTGATTTTCCGATGATCTGAGAGGCGGCTTCGCCTGCATCGGGTGTCTCGATGGCGCTAAGTACGCTCACCAGCTGAGACATGGCGTTAGCGAGTACAGTGGGATTATCTTTTTCATCCAACGGTAGAGGTGAGCAATCCCAGGCCTCTTGCATGCGTTCGGCACAATCGCAGAATCGTTCGTAGATAAAAGCAACGTCAATTGATCCTAATTTCATGGTCCTAAGTCTATCAGTTGCGTCGGCACTATTGAGATAGAATAGTGCGATGACTGTTTTACATGATTTACATGCTCATTCTACTGCATCAGATGGCACCCTTACGCCGACTGAGTTAATGACCCGCGCCGCTGATTCTGGTGTAAGAGTCATGGCCCTGACTGACCACGACACATTAGAGGGGCTACCTGAGGCCCGTATTGTGGCAGAAAATTTGGGTCTGGTTTTTGTCCCTGGGGTTGAAATTTCGGTTACATGGAGTGGCCGAACGGTCCATATCGTTGGTTTAGGTGTTGATGAGGAGTCAAAAGAGCTGCAGGATGGTTTGCTCAGTTTACGAAATTTTCGTGACTGGCGAGCAGAAGAGATTGGTCGACGTTTGGCCAAGTCAGGCATTGATGGAGCCTATGAAGGTGCCAAGGCCTTCTCTAATGGTCATTTGATCAGTCGTACCCATTTTGCCCGTTTTCTCGTTGAAGCAGGGCATGCTAAAAATGTTCGGCAGGTATTTAAGCATTTCCTGGTCAACCGCAAGCCTGGTTACGTGGCGGGTGAATGGACACCGCTTGCTGATGCTGTTGGCTGGATTCGTAGTGCTGGTGGCCAGGCCGTAATCGCTCATCCTGCTCGCTATGACCTAACTCGCACCAAATTACGCAGGTTAATCGCAGATTTTGTTGAGGCGGGTGGTGAAGCGATTGAGGTTGTTTCTGGTAGCCATAGTAAAGATGAGTATTTTACGATGGCGCAGCACGCCAAGGATTTTGGTCTGCTATCGTCTGCGGGGTCGGATTACCATGGCCCAGAGAATCCCTGGATTAATCTTGGCCCATTGCCTGATTTACCCCCTGTTTGTGTGCCTATTTGGCATGACTGGACGACCTGAGGCCTTTGGGGGAGTCAGTCCTTTTTTCTGTTCCGAAGGCGTGGAGCAATGAATGAGGTCACCAGGATGGCAACGCCCAGAGATATCAATATACGTGCTACCCATTCAGGCCAGGCCGGGTTTGGTGTAAGTAATGCTGCAACTCCCAAAAGAATGAGCCAAAAGGATACTTTGATGGCTAAGGCAATATTCATGTAATTTTTCCGTTAGTAGGCTTTATGTTAATGAATTAAGTCGCCGGAGCTTGATGCAGCATGTTCGTCGTTTGTCTAAGAGTGAAAATGCGCTGAACCGACGGAGATGAAAAAATAAGGTTTTGTAGCCTTAAAGATGGATAGTGTAAAGCCAAAACCATTAGAATAGCGGATTGATGGAAGCCTATTCAGCATGGCTATCCCTGTTTATACAATTGACGTACGTAAGTGCGTAGAGTTTTAGCACTATGTCGCAATTTTTTCAGATTCACCCCGAAAACCCACAGGCGCGCTTGATCCGCCAGGCCGTTGATATCGTTCGTGGCGGCGGCATAATTATCTACCCGACAGACTCAAGCTATGCCTTGGGCTGCCATATTGGCGATAAAACGGCCATGGATCGAATCCGTGAAATCCGCCGTGTTGATACTAAACACAACTTTACTTTGATCGGACGTGATCTTTCCGAGCTGTCCGCCTATACCAAGATGGATAATCAGGCACATCGCTGGATTAAGAATCTCACTCCCGGTCCCTATACTTTTGTTTTGCAGGCCACCAAGTTAGTACCAAAGCGGCTAATGCATGATAAACGTAAAACTATCGGCATTCGTATTCCTGATAATCCAATTGCTTTGGCATTGTGTGAGGAGTTAGGTGAGCCTTTGATGAGCAGCACCATGATCCTTCCAAATGAGGATGTGCCGATGATGGATCCCTATGAAATGCGCGATACCCTGTCACATCAAGTCGATTTGATTATCGATGGAGGATATTGTGGCTATGAGGCAACCAGCGTGGTAATGCTCGACGGTGACGAGCCGCAAGTGGCGCGCGTCGGTAAAGGCGATGTTTCGCTGTTCGAATCTGTATAATCACGCGATGTTAGAGCTCAGCCTAGTACAGAAACTCGTCGCCATGGCCTTGCCGGTAATTTTAGCGGTTACGGTACATGAGGCTGCGCATGCCTGGGTCGCAGATAGGCTGGGAGATAAAACAGCCCGGTCCCTCGGTAGAGTTACGTTTAACCCGATCCCACATATTGATCTGGTCGGCACTATTATTTTGCCATTGGGTCTCTATGCGATGGCCTCCTTGCTTGGTGGTGCGGGTTTTCTGTTTGGTTACGCCAAGCCAGTCCCTGTGATTGCCGCTCGCTTGCACAAACCAAGGCGAGATATGGCATTGGTGGCCTTGGCGGGGCCGGGTGCAAACCTTATTATGGCTATCTTGTGGGCTTTGACTTTTAGACTGGCGCAGGGATCTGTGGAAAGCATGCCGTTGTTGGCTGAACCCTTGCTCTATATGGGCCTGTTTGGCGTGATGATCAATATCTTTTTGATGGTATTGAACCTTTTGCCATTACTGCCACTTGATGGTGGACGCGTGGTGGCATCAATGTTGCCACTGAGCCTTGCATTAAAGTATGCCAAGCTCGAGCCTTATGGGCTATTTATTTTGCTCGGGCTGCTATTTAGCGGTCTGTTAACACCAATTATTTTACCCGTGGCATTTGGTCTGCAGTCTGCACTGCTTGGCCTCGCCACGGGCTGACCTGGGGAACAACTTGAACGCTGTATCTGCACAACATTCGCGTGTTTTATCTGGCATGCGGCCAACCGGTCGACTGCATTTGGGACACTATCATGGTGTACTGAAAAACTGGGTTGAATTACAGCATGAGTACCAGTGCCTGTTCTTCTCTGCTGATTGGCATGCCCTGACTACGCATTATGAAAATCCAGGTGATATTCCACAGAGCACATGGGATATGGTGATCGACTGGTTGGCTGCAGGCGTTAATCCGGGTGAAGCGACTATCTTTGTGCAATCTCGTGTACCAGAGCATGCTGAATTACACCTTTTGTTATCCATGATTACCCCTCTGGGTTGGCTTGAGCGTGTTCCTACCTATAAAGATCAGCAGGAAAAGTTGCGAGAGAGAGATCTTTCAACTTACGGTTTTTTGGGATATCCCCTGTTGCAATCGGCGGATATTCTCGTTTATCGGGCGGGGCTTGTGCCTGTTGGTGAAGACCAGGTCGCTCACGTTGAGTTAACACGTGAAGTTGCGCGTCGCTTTAATCATATTTATGGACGGGAAGCTGATTTTGAAGAAAAAGCTGAACAGGCCATCAAGAAAATGGGTAAGAAGGGCGCCAAGCTTTTCAATAATTATCGCAAGGCCTATCAGGAACAAGGTGATGATGAGGCCCTGGCCGCTGCACGTGCCTTGCTTGATTCGCAGCAGAATATCGGAGTGGCGGACCGAGATCGCTTGTTTGGCTATATCGAAGGTGGCGGCAAGGTGATCTTGCCCGAGCCGCAGCCTTTATTGACAAAAGCTGCAAAAATGCCAGGACTCGATGGGGCCAAGATGTCCAAATCCTATGGCAATACTATCGCTATGAATGCAGCTCCTGATGAAGTTCAAAAACGCCTAAGGACCATGCCTACTGATCCTGCACGTGTACGTCGAACTGACCCAGGTGACCCAAAAAACTGCCCCGTTTGGCAGTTCCATGAGGTTTATTCAGATGGCAAGCTTCAGGCCTGGGTGCAGGAAGGGTGTAAATCAGCCGGTATAGGCTGTATCGATTGCAAACAGCCGGTGATTGATGCTGTGTTGGCCGAGCTCAAACCAATCCAGGAACGTGCCAGAGAGTATGAAGAGCAGCCTGAACTGGTGAGTAATATTATTAACGAGGGCTGTGAAAAAGCCCGTGAATTAGCACGTGAAACCATGGATGAAGTTCGTAACGCCATGTCATTGAGTTATTAATGCAGGAAGCCGGTACAGAAAACGAACCGAGCGAAGCACCTTCGGAAGTAGTTGAAGGCGCTGAGGCTGCTCCGCAACAGGAAGAAATGCCTTTTGCGGTAGTGCAGGGTGAACCACAGTTTACTTTGCCTAAGGATCTGTATATTCCGCCCGATGCGCTTGAGGTTTTTCTTGATGCCTTTGAGGGGCCGCTCGATCTGTTGCTTTATCTGATTCGGCGCCAGAATCTGGATGTGCTGGACATTCCGATTGCCGACATCACTCAACAATATATCGAGTACATCGAGATGATGGTCGATATGCGCCTGGAGCTGGCGGCAGAATACCTTGTGATGGCAGCCATGTTGGCTGAAATCAAATCCCGTATGTTATTGCCACGTGTGCATGACGATGAGGAAGAGGAAGGTGGAGACCCGCGCGCTGAACTCATCCGTCGTTTACAAGAGTACGAGCGTTTTAAACAGGCGGCTGAAGATATCAATGAGCTTCCTCAGTTGGGACGTGAATTGCATACGGTTACAGTAGATGTGCCGTATAAGAATAACGAGCAGGCACCGCCTGATGTGGACTTGAAAGAGGTGTTATTGGCACTTAAGGATGTCTTGCATCGGGCGGATATGTTCACCAGTCATCAGGTAGCACGTGAAGAATTATCCCTGCGTGAAAGGATGTCTCATGTGCTGGATAGTGTGCGCAGCGAGAACTTTACAAAATTTACAGATCTGTTTGATATCAGCGAAGGCCGCTCTGGCGTCGTTGTGACCTTTATGGCGATATTGGAATTGATAAAACAACAATTGATTGAACTGGTACAGGCTGAGATCTATGCACCTATCCATGTTAAAGCGAGAGCCTGATTACTATGGCCGTCCCTGAAAATTTAAAAAATATCGTTGAGGCTGCATTGCTAGCTTCTGGTCGCCCACTGTCTTTAGATTTATTGCAGTCACTGTTTACAGAGCTGGAGCTGCCCGAGAAAAAAGAACTTCGTGTAGCGCTTACTGAGCTTAGTGAGGACTATGCTGGTCGAGGGATTGAGGTGAAGGAAGTCTCAAGCGGTTGGCGTATTCAGGTGGTAGAAGACTGCTCACCCTGGGTATCTCGTCTGTGGGATGAAAGACCCGCGCGATATTCACGTGCACTGATGGAAACCTTGGCATTGATTGCATATCGCCAGCCCATAACACGTGGTGAAATTGAAGATGTTCGTGGTGTCTCTGTCAGCTCAAATATTATTAAAACACTGTTAGAGAGAGAGTGGATACGTGTTGTTGGTCAACGCGATGTGCCGGGCAAACCATCATTATATGGAAGTACGCGGGAATTCCTGGATTACTTTAACTTAAAGTCATTGGACGAGTTGCCGACCTTGGCAGAGATTCGTGATCTGGATGAGATCAATCGTGAGCTAGACCTAAATGATCCCGATAAAGCACCAGAAGGCGAAGGTTCTGAGGGTGAGGTTGAGGTTGAGGGTGATGAATCCACGGTGGTAACTGAACAGACTGATGATGTGTCTGGTGTGTCGGAAGAAGGTATTGATGCAGATGCAATTTCTGAACAGGTAACAGATGAAGATTCTGACGCTGAATTATCTTTAAGTAATGACGTTAATAGCGAAGAGTCAAGCTTAGAACCCGAAGCAGAACCCGAAGCAGGTACTGTGAATGAGGTGGCGACGGAGCTATCTGCTGTACCAATTAAAGAGAATGACGAGGAGCCTAAAAATGGCTAATCAGCCAACAGGTGAACGTTTGCAAAAAGTCCTTGCCAATATCGGCATGGGATCGCGTCGTGAGATCGAACAATGGATTCGCGATGGTCGAGTCAGGCTAAATGGTAAGCAGGCCGAATTGGGGGATCGTGCAGTAGCAGAGGACCGTATCGAAGTCGATGGTCGTCCTGTTGGCGATAAAAAGCTCCGTAATCGCGATCGCTTTGTCATTATGTACAACAAACCAGAAGGCGAAGTGGTCACGCGAAGTGATCCTGAAGGTCGACGTACGGTATTTAAGAAGTTGCGTAATCCTCCTAATGGCCGCTGGATATCGGTTGGACGCTTGGATGTTAACAGTGCAGGCTTATTGTTATTAACCAATGATGGTGAATTGGCTAATCGCCTGATGCATCCAAAATATGAAATCGATCGTGAATATGCCGTTCGAGTTCATGGCGAAGTCACCAATGCTATGACTAAGCAGTTGGTAACGGGGGTTGAGCTGGAAGACGGAACGGCACGCTTTGAAGATGTTGTTGCATCGGGTGGTGAAGGTTCAAATAAATGGTTCCATGTTGTATTGATGGAAGGTAAAAAACGTGAAGTTAGGCGTATGTGGGAAGCAGTTGGCGCCATGGTTTCGCGTTTAAAACGTGTGCGTTATGGACCTATTATTCTGGATAGTGCGGTTAAAAATGGTCAATGGCGTGAACTGGATAAAGAAGAGCGCAAGCAACTGCTTGAAGCCGTTGGAATGAAGGCTGATCGCCCCTGGGGCAAACTTGATCGTCCCGGAGCACGTTTAAGAAAAGATAAGGTACACGGCTCCCCTTGGCGTCAGCGAAGCAGTAAAAAACCTCCTTCGAGTGAGTAGCTTTTCACCAGGCCATGATCAACTTATGCAGCTGTATCATGGCATGCTTGGCTGCTATGGTAAGCGCGAGTGGTGGCCGGCAGATTCTGCATTTGAAATTGCTGTGGGGGCTGTACTCACACAAAATACCAACTGGACAAATGTTGAGAAGGCGATAGCCAATCTTAGGCAGGCCAAGGCGTTATCTTTAGAGGTACTCTCTGTGATGCCTTTGGCTTCTTTGGTAGAACTGATTCGTCCGTCTGGCTACTACAATATCAAGGCCAAACGTCTCAGTAATCTCTGTCGCTTTCTTTCTGATCTTGGTGGTTTGGAAGTTTTGGCTGCCATGTCAATAGCATCTGCCCGTTCTGCCTTACTCTCGGTAAATGGTGTCGGGCCTGAGACCGCTGATGACATATTGCTGTATGCCTTGGATAGGCCAGTGTTTGTTATAGATACCTATACGCGGCGATTACTTTCACGTCACGCCCTGGCCAAAGGTGATGAAGCCTATGATGAGCTGCGTTTAGGGTTTGAAGCAGTATTGCCTGCCGATACTGAATTATTTAAGCAGTATCATGCATTGATCGTAGAGCATGCCAAGCAGGCCTGTCGAAAAAAGCCTGTGTGCGAGGCCTGTGGGTTGCAGCAAACCTGTTTGAAAAAAATGATTTAAGTGATAACTACGCGATTTCGACCAGCCTCTTTTGCCTGGTATAGTGCTTCATCGGCACGTTCAAATATTTCACTGACTGTCTCGTTTTTGCTCAAGGTGGCGACACCGATACTTACGCTTAGATCAACTTTTGTATCGCGAACCGCTGTAATGTGTTCGATGCGTTCACGAATGCGTTCGGCTAGCAGGGCGGCTCCGTCTTGTTCGGTATGAGAAGCTAATACGACAAATTCCTCACCACCAAAACGAAATAATAAATCACTGCCACGGATTGTGGATGCGGCACTATTTGCCAGGGCACGTAGCACCTCATCACCAAAGGCGTGGCCATAGTTATCATTGAACTGTTTGAAGTGGTCTGCATCAATCATCAGTACTGATAGCGGCGTATCTTGGCGATGGGCAAGTTCAACTTCACGTTCCAGTGCGGCATCCATGCCAAAGCGGTTCTGTACACCAGTCAATGGATCATGCGATGCAAGCTGTAAGGCTTCCAGATAGCTCAGTGCATTACGCAATGGATAGACTAAACCACAAAGAAGGTTTTCTAAAATTTTGATCTCTTTATTGGTAAAGGGCATCTCGCGGTAGAAGTGAAGGGTGCCAAGCGTTTCTTCTTCGAGCGTCAGGTCATAGGTCGCACGATGTGACGAGGCATTGCCGACCTGGTATTTTTCGATAATACCTTTTTGTGAATAGACGATACCATCGCTATTAAGATAGTTTTGGATAGCCTCTGCGAAGAGTATGATCTGTTGCTTTAGATCGAGTGTGGTTTGCAGGATGCTCGATAGCTCAAGTACTCGTGGTCCAAGCGTTTCTGGAGCCGCCGGCCCAACGGAGCCGTGTACCTGGTGGGGTTCAACCAAAGAGAGGGTTCCCATATCACTGTAGTTAGAGATGTTCATCGCACTTTATCCAGAATTGCTTGCTAGAGGTAACCTAGATAATGCTAAACTCGTGCCAATTTTAAAAAGCCTTATTTAACAGTATGTTATATGTTGTTGTAGCCTTGTGTCGGCAATTTGTCGTCATCTGTTTCAGGCTTGTTATTCCCAAATGCCAAACTACTGGCAGATATTATGAATTAGGTTCTTAGACAAAACATTGTCAATTGTTCTTTGAAAGACGAATATTGGCTAGTCTTAAGATGTGTCTACCTGGATATATAACCATTATGATTAAAAAAACTACTGCCCTATTTTTTCTTTGTCTTTTACCCATAAGCCTCTTGGCCGTGGAAGCCAGCCTTGAGCCCGGTATGAGTAACCCGGGCTATCATGAGAAACCTCAATGGTTTAAGGATTCTTTCCTTGATTTGCGTGAGGATGTTGATGAGGCGGCAGAAGCAGACAAACGAGTGATTTTGTACTTCTATCAGGATGGCTGTCCATATTGCGCCAAATTGCTGAACGATAACTTTGGCAATAGGGATATCTCACTTAAGACACAAAAAGGCTTTGAGGTTATCGCCATTAATATGTGGGGTGACCGTGAGGTAGTTGACCTGCAGGGCAATACGGTTACAGAAAAACAGTTTGCTGAAACCCTGAGGGTGCAATACACGCCAACCTTATTAATGATGGATGAGCTTGGAAAAGTGTTATTGCGTATTAATGGTTATTTTGCGCCACACAAGTTTTCTGCGGCATTAGATTTTGTCGCCGGTAAGTATGAAAAGCAGATGGCTTTTCGTGAGTACTATGCCAAGGCTTCTCCCATTAAGGCGAGTGGAAAACTGCATGGTTTAGCAGAATCCCTATCCGTACCTTTGCGTTTAAAAGATAGCCGACAGGAGAGCCATCGACCTCTACTTGTGATGTTTGAGCAAAAAACCTGTAAAGAATGTGATGAATTACACGAGGACATTCTTAAACGTCCCTTGGTGGCTTATGCACTGACGAACCTGGATGTTGCTATTGTGGATATATGGTCAAATGAAAAACTGCAAACGCCAGACGGTCGTGAGATGGCTGTAAAGGATTGGGTAAAAGAATTGGATATCAAGTACGCGCCAAGTCTGGTCTTCTTTGATTTAAAGGGAGCTGAGGTGTTTCGTACTGAGGCCTATTTAAGAACCTTTCATACCCATGGGGCTATCGATTATGTGGTCTCAGGTGCTTATCGGGCACAACCGAATTTTCAGCGCTACCTCAAGCGTCGCACAGATGCTTTACATGCCAGGGGGTTTGAAGTGGATTTGTTGCAATGATGTTCATTGCCTGGAATCTTGATTATCAATCTGTGGCGTTCCGGATTTCGGATAGCGCTGTTAGTAATCGATTTTTTCACCTCGAATTTGCTTGCTGTCTTCACCCAACAGCCATAAATAAAGTGGTGTGACTGTGTCTGTTGTTTTGATGGTGCTGTTGTCTTCTGCTGGGAATATCCGCTTACGTAATGCGGTAAGTGTTGCGCCAGGGTTAATGAGATTGGTGCGCACGGTGGTTTTCTTAAGCTCTTCAGCCCAGGTTAGGGCCAGACTTTCTATGGCAAATTTTGATGCGCCATAGGCTCCCCAGAAAGGTTTAACTTCACTGCCCACATCATCGGTAGTGAAGATGACACTGGCGTCATCAGCTTCGAGTAAAAGATCCATGCACGCCTGTGTCATAAGGAAGGGGGCGTTGAGGTTGGTCTGCATCACTTTCATCCAGTCTTCAGCATCATAATCTTTGAGGCGAGAGAGATAGGGTAGATTGGCTGCATTGTGCACAATACCATCGAGACGACCAAAATTATCACGTAGAGTTTGAGCCAGCTGGTCAAAATCAGTGGGCGAAGCACCCTCCAGATTCATTGGATAGATACCGGGCTGTGGCGCGCCACTTGCTTCGATCTCGTCATACACGCTTTCGAGTTTCCGTACGGTTTTGCCAAGCAGTACAACGCTGGCGCCATGTCTGGCACAGGCGATGGCGACTGCCTTGCCGATACCATCACCGGCACCGGTTATGAGAATAACGCGGTCTTTGAGTAAATCGGAACTGGCTTGGTAATCGACAGGTATTTTCATGGTGTACTCGTTTTGTATTTCAATGGGTGCATTTTATCAGCGCATACGCCATGCGCTCCACAATAAACGCAATGGACTCAGATTGAACAGTTTCTGATTGCAGGCGAACTGTTGTCGGCGCATGAGACGAGAAAGTTGGTATGACTGAGCGGCTAATCGTAGCGGAGCATGTAGTTCGCTATGTTGACGCATATCAGGAAGTTGTTGCAGCAGTTGCTGTTCCTGGGGCTCAAGGATGGATTCTGCTAATTGTTTGAGTGCAGGCAGGGGGGCGAGTTCCTCAAGCTGAGCGACGCTGATATTGTTTTGATGCAGCAGGTCCCTGGGTAGACTGAGGTAGCCATGTCTCACATCTCTGCCAACGAGTTGCAGGCGTTGAATGCTTGCGATGTAGCAGCCAAGTCGTTTGGCTTGGCTCTGAATTTGTTGCTCGCTACTCTGAGCCAGCAATATCGTTCGGCTTCCAGTCTGATCGGTGCATTGTTGTAGAAATTCTTCCAGTGTTTTGGCCGGCTGTTTGAGTATGCGTTGCTCGATTGCATCTAGTGCAAGTTGCATTTGTGTTAACTGCCAATCGCTTATCTGCTCATGGCTAATGGCAATAGCAATGGGGTGCCTGGCTTGCTGATTTTTGATGAATTGGATTTCTTCCCGCCACCAGTCGAGTTTTAGTCGAGCGACACCCGGGTCATTGGCCTTTTCAGCAATTTGGTCAATCTGTGCAAACCATGCCAGCCAGCGAGCTACGCTATTGCGCTGCTCAGGCGGGCTAAAACGTGCGACATAATAGCCAGCAGATCCAGTAGGGGTGGCATCGTTGGGGAAATCCCATTCATTCCTGTCAGGCATTGAGGAGACCAATAATCTCGAGGGCATGATTAATGATGATATCGGTATCCCAGTCCTCTATTGGGTCGTCGGGATAGAGGTATCCGTAGCTTGCCCCAATAGTGGCGCAGCCTGCTGCGCGACCAGCCTGCATGTCACGCCCGGCATCACCGATATACCAGCATTGCTTGGGGTCAACATTGAGAACTTTACAGGCGTATTCGATAGGCTCTGGATGAGGTTTGCGATTTTTACAGGTATCGCTGCTGACGATTGCAGGGGTCATTTTATCTATACCCATCTGTAACATGAGCGGGTCGGTCAGCCATGAGGGTTTATTGGTGACGATACCCCAGGGGATTTTCCTGTCTGTCAGGTGATTGAGTACCTGTTGTATGCCGTCGAAAAGTTGGGTGTCACGGCAGAGGTTGGCCTTGTATATGTCCAGTAAAAATTGGCGACGGTCCTCGAAGCCATCCTCATCTGGTTGCATCTGAAAACCAAGTTTGATCAGCGCAACACCGCCATGCGAAACGACAGGGCGAATCTGTGAAAAGGGTAATTCGTTCAAGCCGTAGTGCAGCAGTGTCTGATTGAGTGCGTAGGCAAGGTCGGGCGCAGTATCAGCCAGAGTGCCGTCTAAATCGAACAGCAGGGCCTGCGGTTGGTCTAGTTTCATTTATTCGGGACGTTGGGTTGCAACCAGGTAATTAACATCTACATCTCTAGGGTCTAGCTTGTAAATTTGCGTGAAGGGATTATAGGTCATGCCAACGATATCCAATGTCTCTAGGCCTGCATCACGTATCCAGTGGTTCATTTCAGAAGGGCGAATGAACTTGGCGAAATCATGAGTGCCTTTTGGCAGCATATTGAGCACATACTCGGCACCGACGATGGCAAACAGATAAGACTTGGGGTTACGGTTGAGTGTGGAAAAGAAAACAAATCCACCGGGTTTTACCAAATCATGGCAGGCCTGAATGATAGAAGCGGGATCAGGCACGTGTTCCAGCATTTCCATGCAGGTAACGACATCAAATGAAGCGGGTTCTGCCGCGGAAAGTTCTTCAACCGGAATCTGTTTGTAATCGACCTCCAGGCCACTTTCCAGCAGGTGTAGCTTGGCCACTTCGAGTGGTGCACCACCCATATCAATACCCGTTACTGTTGCACCTTTAGCCGCCATCGATTCTGAGAGGATGCCGCCGCCACAGCCAACATCAATAACACGCTTGCCACTGATATTGGCAATTTGATCAATATAGCCAAGGCGCAGCGGATTGATGTCATGCAGGGGTTTAAATTCGCTGTTGCGATCCCACCAGCGATTGGCAAGTTCTTCAAATTTGCGGACTTCGGCGGCATCTACATTGGGTGCGCTAGACATGTTGCTTCTCAATATGCAGTTGTGACTGATGGCTGGTGAACAAGTCGCCAGCCACTATTAAGGTATTGGGCGGAGTATATCAGGCAGAGGCCTAGTCATTGACAGCGATACGCTCTGCCCAGTGAGATGCAGTCGCAATTATTGCCGACTCATCCATATTCAGCAGTATTCCATTGGCTACTTGTTGGCGACCAGCGACCCAGACATCGCTGATTTGATCTCTACCTGCAGCGTAGATTATCTGGGAAATAGGGTTGTAAACTGGCTGAGTGGTGATATTGCCAAGATTGATTGCAACAATATCGGCTTCTTTGTCGACCTGTAGTGATCCTGTCTGATCCTCTAGTCCGAGTGCTTTTGCACCGTTGATTGTCGCCATTTCCAAGACTTGATGTGCAGGCAGAACACTTGCATCTTGAGTGATACCTTTGCCAAGCAGGGCGGCAGTTTTCATCTCACCGAGCATATCAAGATCATTATTGCTTGCAGCGCTATCGGTCCCAAGTGCGACATTGATGCCAGCATCGAGGAGCTTGTTGACTGGGCAGAAGCCTGAAGCCAGCTTGAGGTTGGATTCCGGACAGTGCACTATTTGAGCACCACCCAGAGCAAAATCATCGATCTCTTCGTCGTTTAACTGCGTCATGTGAACGGCGAGAAGCGAAGGATTGATCAGGCCCAGCTTTTTTAGGCGGGAAATCGGCCGCATACCGTGGTTCTTGATGCCTTGACTCACTTCATCCTGTGTTTCATGCACATGCATATGGATAGGGATTTCAAGCTCGTTATCCAGGGTGAGCATGCGCTGCAGGGGTTCATCGGAAACAGAATAGGGTGCGTGTGGCGCGAAGGCGCTATTGATCAATGGGTCATTGCGGAACTGATCATGTACCTCAATGGCTTTTGCCAGATAATCTTCAGCATCTTTTGCCCATGCAGAGGGAAAGTCGATCAATATGAGGCCAACAACGGCACGAATGCCACTCTTGGCGGCAACATGCCCGGTAATGTCCGGAAAGAAGTACATATCATTAAAACAGGTGGTGCCGCTGCGTAGCATCTCGGCGATGGCAAGCCTGGAGCCATCAGCGATAAATTCTTCGTGAATCCACTTGGCTTCGGCAGGCCAGATATGATCGCTTAACCAGCTCATCAATGGCATATCGTCGGCCAGGCCACGAAACAGGCTCATTGGCGCATGCGTATGCGCATTGATCAGGCCTGGTATCAGTGCATGCTGAGGTAGGTCTATAACCTTTTCAGCCGTGATCTGGGTGGTAGCCTCACTCGTCGGTAATATGGCTTTAATGCGGCCGTCGGCAATCGCGATACTGTGATATTCAAGAACGGTATTAGCGGGTTCAACTGGAATAATCCAGCGGGCATTGATCAGGGTTTCAGCTTGCACGTATGGTTATCCATGAAAAATTTTCCCAAGTTTACGCAAAGCTGCAGGATGAGACGAGTTTAGAACGCATGTTTAGGTTTAAAATGGCCCCAGAATTTATAAATGATTGCGACCAGCCATGTTTGAGATTGAATTAGATATACCGATTGATGCCGATACGGCCATTTATTGGCAGGACGGTATTTTGTATCTGCTCGATCAGCGCCAATTACCACAGCGTGAAGTTTTTATTCGATGTGATGACGCTGGAAGTACCGCTGAAGCCATCACGGCTATGGTGGTGCGTGGAGCCCCGGCGATAGGGATAACCGCCGCCTACGGTGTGGCCATGGCGGCTCGCAAGCGTTTCATGCAGTCTGCCAGTGATGGGGGGCAATTGCTCATAGACGACATGGCTGTTTTGGCTGCTTCTCGCCCAACAGCCGTAAATCTTTTTTGGGCTATTGCACGTTGCCGTGATGTTATTGAGCAGGCTGGTGAGCGGGATCCTTCTGCTGAATTGGTTAAATTTGCCTGCGATTTACATGCGCAAGATAAGCGCGACAATCACCGGATTGGTGATTTTGGCGCTAGCTTGATTGCAGGGCCAACGGGCATCATCACACATTGTAATGCCGGTGCTTTGGCTACCGGTGGCTATGGAACAGCACTCGGCGTGATTCGTTCAGCCTTTACGCAAAATAAAGTGACTCAGGTATTTGCCGATGAAACACGCCCGTGGTTACAGGGATCACGTTTAACGGCATGGGAGCTGGTACGAGATAATATTCCTGTACAGCTACTGGCCGATGGGGCGGCGGCTGCTCGTATGGCTGCGGGTGGTATTGGTTGGGTAGTGGTCGGCTCTGATCGCATTGCGGCTAATGGTGACGTAGCGAATAAAATTGGGACCTATAGCCTGGCTGTAGCGGCTCGCTATCATGGTATTAAATTTATGGTGGCTGCTCCAACCTCAACGATTGATACAGACACGCTCTGTGGTGCGGATATCCCAATTGAAACACGGGATAGTAATGAGTTGTTGACGTGTGCTGGAAAACGTATAGCGGCGCAGGATGCTGGAGCCTGGAATCCGGTATTTGATGTGACGCCGGCAGAGTTAGTCGATGCTATCGTGACTGAGCGGGGCATTATTTATCAGCCAAATGCGGCACTTATCGCTGCACATTTGTCTGAAGACCACTAATCAAACTTGTGCGGCCATAAAAATACTCTAAATATTGATTGGTTTGCCCTCAGATCGCCTGTAATCGATTCTGAGGCGTTTTTACCTTGTACGGCCATCCCTGCTTTCGTGTTAAGATCTGCGCTTCGATTCGTCCAATTTTCTAAATCATAAGGACGAACATTCAGGAAAGCCGATAAATGACAGATTTCGCCAAGGAAGTACTTCCGATCAGTCTCGAAGACGAGATGCAGCAATCCTATTTGGAATACGCTATGTCCGTTATCGTTGGGCGCGCCTTGCCCGATGTGCGTGATGGTCTGAAGCCAGTTCATCGCCGTGCCTTGTTCGCCATGGGCGAACTAAATAACGATTGGAACAAACCCTATAAAAAGTCAGCGCGTATCGTTGGTGATGTTATCGGTAAGTACCATCCGCATGGCGACACCGCTGTATACGACACCATCGTACGAATGGCACAGCCTTTTTCACTGCGCTAC
>Ga0316204_10007312_pt1 | contig 16270 bp, 9 predicted proteins | sample 6monrhotite_MG_2_FD_205661 | JGI IMG/M metagenome (GOLD analysis project Ga0316204, IMG submission 205661) | Microbial mat bacterial communities from mineral coupon in-situ incubated in ocean water Damariscotta River, Maine, United States -... | ecosystem: Environmental > Aquatic > Marine >... | reverse complement strand
CGCGAGTAATAGGCTGCTAATATCGGCTTTACCGGTACCGGCTAATGATAAGGCTGTGCCGTGGTCAACAGAGGTGCGAATAATGGGAAGACCGAGTGTAATGTTAATAGCTTGACCGAAGCCGATATGTTTTAGTACGGGTAAGCCCTGGTCATGATACATTGCCAAAATAGCATCAGCTTGCTTTATATTCTGTTGTGTAAAAAGAGTATCTGCAGGTAAAGGTCCTGTGAGATGAATACCTTGCCGCCTAAGTTTCTCAAGTGTAGGTTCAATTATTTCTATTTCTTCATGGCCCAAATGACCATTCTCACCCGCATGAGGATTGAGGCCACAGACAAAAATATTTGGGTTGGTGATATCCATGCGATTCTTTAATTCATGATGTAATATTGTGATCACCGATTCTAGCTTGTCAGTAGTAATAGCCTGACTCACTTTGGATAATGGTAAGTGAGTAGTGGCGAGTGCAACACGTAAGCCTTTTGTTGCTAACATCATGACTACATCTGTTTGCCCACATTTCTCTGCGAGGTATTCAGTGTGGCCGCTAAAGGTTATGCCGGTATCATTGATGATACCTTTATGAACAGGTGCTGTAACCATGGCGTGAAACTGTTTATTTAGGCATCCTTCGACCGCTTTATCTAGAGTTTTGAGTACATACGGCGCATTATTTTTATCAAGAATGCCCGTAGTTACATGAGTATTTAATTTTATAGGAATAATCTCAAGATTTTTTTGCGAAGGGATTGTTAACCCCAGCTCGCAGGCTCGTTGTTGCAATAAATCAGGGTCGATAATTAATGAGACATGACAAGGCAGTGATTTTTGTACCAGTTGTACGCACAAATCAGGGCCAATGCCAGCAGGTTCCCCTGATGTTATGGCGATACGTGGCAATGGTCTTTGCAAAAGAGGCTCGTATGAAACTATTGTATTCGATGTTGTTCGAGTTTGTATTCAACATAGGCTTCATCACGTAGACGGCGTAACCATGATTGAAGCTCTTCGGTTGTTTTTTGTTCTTTTATGTTATTGGTCGCTTTGCTTGTACGGAATTTCTCGGTGTCATCATGTCGACGACGCTCCTGAACTTGCACGATATGCCAGCCGTATTGCGACTTAAAAGGCTCGCTTATTTCGCCAGGGCTAAGAGTGCTGTAGGCTTGTTCAAATCGCGGCACAGTATCGCCTGGGCCTATCCAGCCGAGTGATCCACCTTCTTTAGCAGACATAGTGTCATCAGAATGTGAGCGAGCCAATACTTCAAAATCTTCGCCATGAGCAATACGCTCTTTTAGCTGAACGAGTCGGGTTTTTGCATCTTTGCTACTGACAAGTGCAGTTGGACGAACCAAGATATGACGCATTTTTGTTTGTGAAATAATATGTTTAGCCTGACCTTTTACTGCCTCAAGTTTTAAGATATGAAAGCCATAAGGGCTTCGGAATAACTTGCTGACTTCACCGGGGTTTAGTTTTGCGATAACTTTTGCAAATAAAGGCGGCGCTTGTGTCATTGGCCTGAAGTCATATGTGCCACCTTCCATGGCTTTTTGACCATCTGAGTAGGCAATGGCAGTTTGAGAAAAATTTGCACCGCCGTTAATTTTTTTCAGAATGTCGTTACCTTTCTTATTGGCTTGCTGGATTTGCTCGGGAGTGGCGGCATCAGGGAGACCTATTAGTATGTGTGAAAATTTAATTAGCTTGTTTTTATTTCCAAGGTCTTTTTCTCGCGACAGATAATCAGCAATTTCTTGTTTGTTTACTCGTATGCGATTGACGACATCACGTTTTCTTAAGCGTGTAATAATAATTTCATGTCGAATGTCTTCACGAAATTTTTCATAATTAATGTTGTCATTGAGGAGGGCCTGTCTGAATTGTTCCAGGGTCATCCCATTTTTTTTTGCGATTCCGCGTAGGCTATTATTCAAGGTAGCATCGTCAACCAGGATACCGGTTTGTTTTGCACGTTGTAATTGAAGCGAGCGTACGATCAATCGTTCCAGGCCTTGTTTCTCAATGACTGAAAGGGGAGGCATATTTGAACCTTGGCTTTTTAATTGAGTGACAACACCTTGAAGATAACTATCAAGTTCACTGCGTAAGATGACATCGTTATTAACAACGGCAACAATATGATCAAGTGGTTTTGAAGTGGTGCTGGCTAGAGCAAGAGGATTTAGCAGCGATGTAATGAGCGATAATGTCAGTAGCCAAAAGGTTAAATTTTTCATAGAGTCAGGGCGCTTAATTTAAAGGTTTATCTTAGTGGGCTATTGTACTGCGACTTGTTGGAGATAGCCAAGTTTAGTATTTTTCGGTGTTATTGAGTAAATCATCGAAATTTTTACCAATGCTGCTTAATCCTTTTAAATTCAATTGGATATAAAACGCATTCTCCATTCCGATACCGGTATTATAGAGGTGACGGCGTCCGGCAAACTGGACAGACCAACAGCATGTTTCATATTCCAGGCCTGCCAGAGAGTCTATCGTTTGGTTGTCACGTAGAGAGTAAGTCCACCTGGCCAAGGCATGCCATTTGGGAGATAGTTTCCAGCGGCCTTTTAAATCGGTTTGTTCAAACAGATTACGTTGATAGCGATAATCAAGACCCATGCGGTGTTTGTTGTCTTTATAATATCGGTAAGAAAATATACCGCGGTTTGCTTGATTTTGAGCAGTATCCCATAGGCCGCTGATGCGGAGTTGGCTTTGTTGATTTATGCGAGCTTCGAGTTCACCGACGAAATCAGATGAGCTGTCGGTGGTTAATGTTTGCCCCGGTAAGCCGACGCGTTTGTCATCAAAGTAAAAGGTTTGCCCTATGCTTAGGCGTAACCATTCATTTCCATCTTTTGTGTCAATGAGTCTGCTGCTAGCGGCCAGAGTTATCTCGTTAGCATTTGATTGGCGATCGGGCCCGGTAAATTGATTATGGCGAAATAGATCAGCAAAACGGAAGTCGGGTAGTGATGTATCAAAAACAGGGATATTACTTTGGTCTTCATGTTTAGCGTAGAGATAATATAGACGAGGTTCAAGTGTTATGGTGTGTTTTCCGCCAGCAAAAGTTAATGGACGCTCGAAAAACAGACCAGTGTCGAGACTAGCTATAGGTATGTTACGTGTAATGTTGTCTGATTGACCAATGCCGGTGTTTTCGAGTTGATAACGTGTATGGCGCATCATTAGTTTAGGACGTAAGTAATACGCGGTGTGAGACAGGTCGTACCCGATGCCTGGTAGAATATCAAATCGAGTACCTGTTATGACATTATCTCGATGGTCAAACTGAGTGAGCTCACTTTGCAGACTATAGTGAATTTGATTGTGATGACTGCTAGCGGCTAAATTCAGCCCAAGTTGTGGCAGACGTTGGTAGCTATTGCTTGTATTAATAGCCTGGAATTCATGTGCTCTAGCAAAAAAATAGCCATTGAGGTTATCCTGACGTGTTTCAAGAACACGAGTCAAATGGGTTACATTAGAGAGATTAAGTCCATCACCCAGATCATTGAAATATTGTTGATCAGAAACACGATTTAAATCAGCACGTGCTTTCCAATTCCCTAGATAATGACGATCATGTTGTACTGAGATTAAATGCCGGTCATCATTAAAGGCATCGTCATTTAGGTATTCAAGTCGCAGCAGGCTAGCGGCGGTTTTATGTAAGTGTCGGTATTCGGCACCCAATTGCGCACCACGATCAGACATATAACGTAGATTAAGTGTTGCATCCCGGTCAGGCGCTATATTCCAGTACCATGGAACATTGGATTCACTACCAGAACGGGTAGAATTTCCAAAGCTAGGAGTAAGGAAACCGGTTTTTCGTTTGTCGCCAATAGGGAAAGAGAGTTTCGGAAAGTAAAATAAAGGAATGCCTTTAAATTTCAATCGTACATCGCTGGCGTAACCGACTTCTTCGTTTTGGTCTAATGTTATTTTCTTTGCTTTAAGTAACCAGTCTTCTCTGGACTTTTTACAGGTTGTATATGATATTTTATTAAAGGTCGCTTTATTATTGCTTTTTAGTTCAGCGCTAGCGGCTTTGCCTCGAGCCGCATTACGATTTAGTTCAAATTCGACATTATTGAAAAGCGCAGTTTGTTTTTTCGTGTTTGCCTGACCTTGACTGGCGGTGAGTGTCAGTTCTTTATTTGTTATTTTTATGTTGCCATTTAATTCTGCTTTTCCGCTAGCCTGATTATAATTGATATGATCAGCTTGAAGACTCTGGTTCTGGTCTTGAATTTTAACATTGCCATTGAGCGTAAAAGTATTGTTCTTTGTATTGGAATCATCAGCTTGAATAATTGTCTTATTACCTATGGGTGCTGATGGGGCTCTTTCCACTGTGCTACTCTGGCATGATCCATTGATGGCAGGATTACCAGCAATTGCAGGTAATGGGAATGCGACAATCAATACTATTTTTATAATATGTTTATAAAACAAGGCTCTGTTCACTATTTAATATATATTAAAGCATAATTCGTATAGAATATTTGGAAATCCTTTCATTCATCTTGATAAGGTTCTAGTTACGTATTATCACCTAAATTAGCGCGGAATTGTGATTTGAATATGCTCAAAAACCGAAAATCTTTAAGTTTGATAGTGATATTGGGAACTATTTTACTCGTATTGCTACTTAAATGGACAGCTCCGGAAAAAACGCCTGATATGAAGCCATTACCAAAGGCGCGAGTTGAGCTTTTTGAAGTAAAAACTAAAGACATCGCATTTGGCGAAACCTTGCTGGGTAGACTGATTCCGCAGAGACGTGCGCAATTACGTTTTGAAGTGAGTGGGCGAATCAAGGCGCGCCATGTAGAGCCAGGAGACAGGGTTGATGCTAATCAGGTTTTATTAAGCCTGGATGACAGTGATTACAAGAATCTTTTTGAAGATGCAAATGCTCAGTTACAAGTGGAGCTAGCGGCGGTTAAACGGGATCAAAAATTATTAATATTATCGAGTCAAAGTCGAGCATTACAGGAAAAAGAAGTAAACAGGTTGCAGCGCTTAATTAAGAAATCATTAACCTCCGTTTCTACATTAGATAGTGCTCGTCAACAGTTATCAAAGCTTAAATTTGAAGAAGCGCAGTTAAGTTATAGTGTTGAATCCTCTGCCGCCAGACTGGAGATAAGACGCTCCGCACTTGAAAAGGCAAACCGAAATTTACAACGATGTAATTTAACAAGCCCTTGGGCGGGAGTTGTTAACCAGGTAACGGTGCAAACAGGCGATTACGTAACCCCAGTTAAAAGTATTATTGATATTATCGATGATAGCGCACTTGAATTCGTGTTAACGGTACAAGGTAAGATTGCATACCAGTTGGATAAAGATCTACAAATTAACGTTGAAATTAATGGAGATACAGTAAAAGGAACGCTCGTTGCATTGCAAACAGACCCTGATCCAACTACGTTTACACATGAAGTAAGAGTTCGGTTACCAAAAAACACAGGGTATCCTGGTCAGGTTGTTTCTGCACATTTCACTTTGCCAGCACTAAAAGACGCTATCTATATACCAGTAACAGCTCTGGCATATGAAAATCAAAAATACTTTGTCATGCTTTATAAAAATGGACAGTTACACAAGAGAGAAATTAATGCCGGTTTAAGAGTTGATAATGAGCAAGTTGTGTTATCTGGACTTAGTGTGGGAGACAAAGTTGTAAGTCGCGATGTGGCATCTTTGTCTGAGGGCCAAACTGTCGAGACGTCGAAAAAATAATTTATGTTTCTTATTAATTTTTCAATTCGTAATGCACTTGTCGTTAATTTATTTCTGGCCTTTATTTTGCTATCAGGCATATTGTCATGGCATGCCATGCCGCAGGAAATGTTTCCTGTTATCGAAAAAGATATCGTTAAAATTACTACGTTGTTTGACGGCGCCTCGCCAGAAGAAGTTGAGCGCCAGGTTACCTTGCCTATAGAAGAATCCTTTGAAGGTTTAGAAGATATTGATGTTATAAATTCAACTAGTAATGAAGGTATTTCATCAGTTCTAATTAGACTGAAAAGCGATGCTGATATCGATGATTTTATTCAGGATGCACGCAATAAAATTGATCAGATAACAGACCTGCCTGAAGATGTTGACGCGCCAGAATTAGTGAGGTTAGAGACTCGTTTTCCGGTAATTAGCATCGCATTATATGGTAATGTGTCATTACCTTTTCTTTATGATCTTGCTGAAGATGTTAAAACTGATTTGCAGTCATTACCGGGTGCAACCAGTGTTGGCATTGCGGGTAAGCGTGAGTGGGAATTATGGGTGACGGTAGACCCGAAGAAGTTGATGGCTTCGCATGTTTCGTTAGAAAGCGTTATTAATGCAATTCGTAATAATCTACGCGACATTCCTGGTGGCGCAGTAAAAGCACTGGAAGGAGACATTTTATTAAGAGGAATGGGTGCTCGCCCTGAACCAGATGAAATCGGTAAGATCGTGTTACGAAGTGATGCAAGAGGTGGCCGATTATATTTACAATCAGTTGCCAATGTTGAAAAACGCCTGGAAGAAGCAAAAACTTTAGGCCGATTTAATGGCAGGCCATCTGTTAACTTAACGGTCAATAAAGGCCCGAATGCGTCAACGATAGACTTATCTGATGAAGTTAAAAAATATATTAAGAAGCTATCAACACAGTTACCTGAAGGTATAGAGGTTGGGGCTTTTAACGATACATCTGTGTTCGTTAAAACACGTCTAGAGACAGTTAAATCTTCAGGTATAGTAGGTTTGATACTGGTCTTGTTATCACTGTATTTATTTTTAAATTTTCGCGTGGCATTAATTACCGCTATGGGTATACCTGTATCTTTCCTAGTTGCAGTTATTATCCTTAATTACCTGGGTTACACAGTCAATATGGTGTCGCTGTTCGCATTTTTGATTGCTTTAGGCATGATTGTAGATGACGCTATTATTGTAAATGAAAATGTGTATCGGCATATGGAGCTGGGTATGCCACCAAAGCAGGCTGCCGAAATTGGCGCACGTGAAGTCTTCTGGCCGGTAATGGCATCGACAACCACAACTATTGCGGCTTTTTTACCAATGTTCGCAATCAGCGGCACAATGGGTGCTTTTATCGCTGTAATACCCGTAGTGGTTACAGCATCATTATTGGGGTCACTGTTTGAAGCTTTTGGTGTACTGCCTTCTCACGCCGCTGATTTATTGAAAGTAAAAGAAACTAAACGTAAAACACGAATTCCTTGGAGTGAATTACTTATCCGTTATACCGTTATTCTGCGCCGTGTATTGCATGCTCGTTATTTTGTAACGATAGCAACAATTTGCGTATTAGTCGTTACGGTTGTTTATGCGCAAACACGTCTTCCATTTAACTTGTTTGGGCACGTTGAAACAGGGCAGTTTTTTATTAATCTTGAAGCGCCTAATACTTATAGCCTTGATGATACTACTCGATTGGCGGCTACTGTTGAGAAGGTAGTGTTAGATGAATTGGCAGAAGATGAATTGCGCTCAACCTTGACCAATGTTGGTATTACGTTTATAGATTTTAATCGTTTTAAATTTGGCTCGCATTATATTCAAATAATGGTTGATCTAGATAAGCGAAAACCTGAAGGGTTTATCGAGCATTTTATATCACCGATTGTCAGTATGAAGTTTAAATGGGACGGCACTCGTGAAACTAAAACAGCTGATGTAATACAACGGCTTCGTAATCGGATTGAGGTTATACCTGGCTTGCAAAGAATTTCTATACTTAGGCCTCAAGGTGGGCCAAGTGGGGCAGATATTGAAGTAGGTGTGACGGGTACGGAGATAACCGAGATCAGAAAGCAGACCACAGTTATACGTGATTATATTCGCAGGTTACCTGGTGTAAATGATGTCAGGCATGACATGGACCCCGGGAAACTTGAAATTCAATACTCGCTGAATGAGCGAGGTAAAGAGCTTGGTTTGACGCAAGCGCAGATCAGTAACGTTATTCGAACAGGTTTTCTCGGACAAGAGATTGTTTACGTCACAGCTGATGATCAGCGTTTGCCCGTCAGGTTAATTTATACCGATCCTGTCAGGCATAGTAGCGCACTGAATACCTTACCGATAACGTTAGTCAATGGTAAGACAGTTTATCTAGGTGATGTAGCTACAGTGAGTATAGGCCGAGGTCTGAATACGATAAATAGACGTGATCTTCAGCGTTTGGGAACAGTGACAGCTGAAGTTGACCCTGCAGTTACAACACCCTTGCAAGTGAATGCTCTTATTGAGAAAGAGTTTGCTGATTTTTCAAAAGATAACCCGGGTTATGAGTTAGTATTTTTAGGTGAGAAGAAACAGGCTGGTGACTCATTTAAAGACATGAAGCGCGCAGCTATAATATCATTGGCGATTATCTTTTTTATTCTTAGTACTTTGTTCAAGTCTTTGTTAGACCCTCTAGTTGTCATGTTCGCTATACCTTTTGGATTAATTGGTGTTGTAGTAGGACATGCCTTGTTTGGATATAACCTACAGTTTCTTTCACTAATTGGCTTATTGGCGTTGTCAGGAATTGTAGTGAACGATTCATTGATTCTGGTTGATTTTGCAAAAAGAATGCGTGCTGAAGGTATGAATAGAATGGATGCCATGGTAGAGGCTGGGCGCGTACGTGTCCGGCCGATACTACTGACGAGTATTACGACGTTCCTGGGTATTTCACCACTGATATTTTTTGCGACAGGTCAAACAGCCTTCTTATCGCCCATGGCGGTTAGTTTAGGTTTTGGGTTGTTATTTGCAACTGTATTGATATTACTTGTTTTACCCTGTTTTTATTTGATTGCAGATGACCTACGAAATTGGACCTGCCCGCGTGCCAGGCACTTGTTCGGGTTGCCATTAAAGAATGAAGAAGGTAATGAATATTGTTTAGTGAAAGAAGATCGTGAATAAAAATGCCTAACGATAAACGCTTGCAGCAGTTACATAATTGGTTAAATGGTTGCTTGAATATTTCTGATTATCAGTTGCACCCTGCCTCGGGAGATGCAAGCTTTCGGCGTTATTTTCGTTTAAACCATAATGGCCACAGTTATATCATTATGGATGCGCCGCCGGATAAGGAAAATAGTCTTCCCTTTGTAGAAATTTCGAAAGTATTAATTAATGTTGGTCTGAATGTACCAGAAGTGCTTGAGCAAGACCTTGATCAAGGGTTTCTGTTATTAACAGACTTGGGTCAACAACAATATCTAGAGGTACTGAATTCGGAAAATGCAGACAGAATGTATGGTGATGCCATGGATGTATTATTAAGGTTGCAAGCGTGTTCTGATATTCACTATAAATTTCCGCTTTATAACACTGAATTATTACTAGCTGAAATGGAGTTGTTTCGAAGTTGGTTGATAAATAAACACCTTGATATTGAACTGACTAATAAAGAACAAGACATGTTGAACAAGTCATTTAAATGGCTATGTGACTCAGCAATAGCTCAGCCACAGGTGCCAGTGCATCGTGATTATCATTCACGTAATCTTATGTTTGATGAAGTACGCAATCCAGGCATACTCGATTTTCAGGATGCAGTATTGGGCCCTGTGACCTACGATCTGGTTTCCTTGTTACGTGATTGTTATATTGAATGGCCACGTGAGCAGGTCGAATCATGGGTAACGCAATATCATGAGCGCGCGGTACAGGCAGGGGTGGTACGAGAAGAGAATGAATCTCAATTCCTACGTTGGTTTGACCTTATGGGCTTGCAGCGGCATTTAAAAGCAGCTGGTATATTCGCCAGATTAAAATATCGTGATGATAAGCCAGGTTATCTTGCAGATATTCCCCGTACGCTTGGTTACATTATTGAAGTCAGTGGGCGATATCCTGAATTGAAGGCATTACATAATTTTTTGTCTGAGAAAGTAAATATGTAGTGATAGCAGTGGGAAGCGACCCATGGGCCGCTTCCCACAGAAAACAATATTAAGCGTTCTGGTTAATTTTCACATAATCTAGTATCTTATTAATTATGAAAGCAATGATACTCGCAGCTGGGCGCGGAGAGCGCTTACGCCCTCTTACAGACACTATTCCTAAGCCACTGGTACAAGTTGGCGAACTCTCTTTAATTGAATGGCATATCAAGCGTTTGCAGCAGTCTGGCATCAATGAAATTGTTATTAATATCTCATACCTGGCAGATCAAATAAAAAACATGCTGGGTGATGGCAAACGGTACGCAGTCCATCTTCATTATTCCGAAGAACCTGAAACTGCCTTTGAGACGGGTGGTGGAATTGTTCAGGCATTACCGCTATTGGGTGATAAACCATTCGTAGTGATCAACGGAGATATCTGGACAGATTTCCAGTTTAATTTATTGTCGGAACCTAAAAATTTGGCACATTTAATTTTGGTGGATAATCCATCGCAGCATCCATCAGGTGATTTTATTTTGAATGATAATCTTGTGTCAGATGAGACGGCCGGTGACCGCTTTACTTTTAGTGGTATCGGAGTTTATCGACCAGAATTATTCGCGGGTTACACTCCAGGAAAACGGTTTCCACTAGCGCCTATTTTAAAAAATGCAATGCAGTCAAATCAGGTCACAGGAGAACATTATAAAGGGCAATGGTATGACATTGGTTCAATTGACCGATTGCAACAATTACGTAAACAGTTAGAAGGAAGTAATATTTAATATGGGTGAAGAAATTGACAAAATAGATTTTTCTGAAGATGACTTTTATCAGTATCAAGAATGTCTTACTAAAGAAACTCAATTATTATCAGAATGGTTCAGCACAAAGAAACTATCAGCAAAATCAGATATGGCTGGGTTTGAGCTAGAAGTTTGGATTGTTGATAAAAACTTTAACCCATTGCCGATTAATGAAGCTTATCTTGATAAACTAAATGATGATTGGGTTTCACCAGAATTATCTCGATTCAATATTGAGTTGAATGGATTGCCAGAAAATCTTGAAGGTAAAGCGTTATCTCGATTGCAGTCTTCATTGGAACAGAGCTGGCAGCATTGTTATGCAGTAGCAGATGAATTTGACGCCTCATTGGTAATGATAGGTACTTTACCCAGTGTAGAGGAAGATCAACTGATTCTTGAAAACATGTCAAAAATGAAGCGTTATTTTGCTTTGAACGAACAAGTGTTTCGTCATCGCAAGGGGCGACCATTAGACTTGGATATTCATGGCCATGAACACCTTAAGACGACGCATTATGATGTTATGCTTGAATCAGCAACAACATCGTTTCAGTTACATTGGCAAATCCCGCTAGATAAAGCAGTTCGCGCCTATAACGCGAGCGTGATAGCTTCGGCGGCAACGGTCGCAGTATCAGCAAATTCCCCTTTTTTATTTGGAAAAGACCTTTGGGATGAAACAAGAATTCCGTTATTTGAACAGTCAGTTCAGGTTGGTGGTTTTGATTCGGCTGCATTTGGTCCAACACGTAGAGTTGGGTTTGGTTCAGGCTATGCAAGACATTCGTTAATGGAGTTGTTTCAGGAGAATATAGAACATTATCCAATTCTTTTACCGATTCAATATTCAACAAACCCTGGGCAAATGAAATCTTTACGACTACATAATGGTACGATTTGGCGGTGGAATCGTCCGTTGATCGGATATGATGAAAATAATAGACCTCATGTGCGTATTGAGCACAGGGTTATTTCGGCTGGGCCAACCGTAATTGACGGCATCGCTAACGCAGCGTTTTATTATGGACTGGCTCATTATCTAACGTGCATGGAAGTTGCGCCTGAGCAGGAGCTGCCTTTTTCAACAGCACGTGATAATTTTTATGCAGCAGCAAAAAAATCATTAAATGCAAATGTAACCTGGATGGGTGAGAAAAAAGGTCGAATGAAGCAATTATTGCAACAACAATTAATCCCAGCAGCAAAAAAAGGTTTGCATAGTTTAGGTATTGATGAGGGTGATATAAAAATATATATGGATATCATATGTCATCGTGTAGAGACAGGGCAGCATGGTGCAGCTTGGCAACGACAATATTTTCAAAAGCATCAGTGTGACATGTCTACGCTAACAGCAGCTTATGCAAGATGTCAGCAAACTGGTGAGCCTGTTCATAATTGGTCTTTATCGAGTTGAAAGTAAAATGTTAAATATTATTGACTATGTCCCAGATGGATTTTTAGATGCAGATGCTACGCAACTGCAGTCCTTATTACAATCACCAACGCTTATTCATCTTGCAGGCAGGCGAGTTGAACCTTTGTTTGTATCGGTATTGTTGCATGGCAATGAAATAACGGGTTTGCAAGCTATACAAGATTTGTTACGAAAATATCAGAATAAAGATTTACCACGTTCTTTATCTGTTTTTATTGGGAATGTTTCTGCAGCAGAGCGTGGGATGCGTCGACTAGATGGTCAACCAGACTATAATCGTACCTGGCCTGGAACAGAAATCCCGAGCTGTGATGAAACGCTAATTATGCAGCAGGTTAAGGATGAAATGCGTTTACGAAAAGTGTTTGCCAGTATCGATATTCACAATAACACTGGCATTAATCCACACTACGCCTGCGTTAATTTTGTGAGCGATCGTTTTCTGCACCTGGCAACGTTATTTAGTCGTACAGTCGTTTATTTTACGCGTCCACTTGGCGTGCAATCATCGGCATTTGCAGATCTTTGTCCATCCGTTACTATTGAGTGTGGAAAAGTGGGGCAGCAATACGCAGAGACTCATGCAATGGAGTTTTTAGATGCGGCGCTTCATTTATCAGAGATTCCAGTGCATGCTTTTCCAGAGCAGGATATTGACCTTTTTCATACAATTGCGATTGTAAAAGTACCTGAACAGGCTAGTTTTAGTTTTAATGGCGATGAAGCAGATATTTGTTTTGATAGTGATCTGGATCATATGAACTTTAGAGAATTGAATAAAGGTACCCGGTTTGGTCAGTTAGGAAATAAAACAAATATTAAACTTGAAGCATGGAGTAATGATGGGATTGATATAAGCCAGGAATTATTTGAATATCGTAACAGTGAGATCCTGACGCTTAAACCACTTATGCCCTCAATGTTAACATTGAATGAGAGAGTGATCCGTCAGGATTGTCTGTGTTATGTGATGGAACGATATGAGATTTAGATTGTCACATGTTATGTGATAGAGCACTATGATATTTAAGGGTTTTTTAAGTTAATTAAGCAGAGGGTTTGTCATGAAGATTATTTTTAATTCCAAGTTTATTGTTATTTTGTTGAGCCTTTTTTGTTCGTTTAATATTATAGCATCTGATTTCGCCAAGGAAAAACGTTGGGCAGATCAGATAGTTGATGACCTTATGGTCGGAGAGGCTGAATGGCTGAATTTAGGATCGAAGAAGTTTCTTAGTATTTATACACCCAATAGTACTAAAAAATCGCTGGGTGGGGTTATTGTTCTGCATGGTATCGGGATACATCCAAACTGGACTGATGTAGTACAGCCTATACGCAGTGATTTACCAGATTTAGGCTGGCACACTCTTGCGATACAAATGCCAATATTAAAAAATGAGGCAAAGTCAGAGGATTATGTCCCACATTTTAGTGGCATTAAACCTAGGTTGGATGCAGCGATTGGATTTCTGAAGAGCCAAGGTGTTAAGAATATTATTATTGTAGGACATAGCCTTGGTTCGAAAATGGGCGCCTATTTCATGGCGACAAATAAAGACGATAGTGTGAAAGCATTTATCGCTATAAGTGTTTCGGCTGCTTCCAATAAAGCCCCATGGTATCTGAGTACATTGCCTAAAATAAAATCCCCTGTGTTGGAAATTTATGGAAGTGATGATTTGCCTGAAGTTATCAATACGCTATCTGATAAGGCTAATCTAGCAAATTCTTCAGGTATTAAAGGTTATAAGCAAATAAAAATAGATGGGGCAGATCATTTTTTCAAAGGTAAAAATGATGAGTTGATAAAACAAATTGCTGGCTGGATCAAAAGCTATGCGGAAAAATAGTTAATTGCATCAAGAAAAGAATGGGTTGGAGATTGTTAACTATTTTTAATAATCTCTAACCTGTTATTGCTGTTTATGTTTGTTGGTGGGATTTCAGCATTAAATATATTAATTCGTTTTTTATTGATTAATGTAGTTTTTAATTCGTTAGCAGGCAAAGGTCGGCTAATTAAATAACCTTGAACAATATCACATTTTTTTTCATGTAAAAAATGTAATTGTTCAAGTGTTTCTACACCTTCAGCAACGACTTCAAGATTTAATGTATGTGCCATGGCTAGAATAGCAGAAATAATAGCTGCGTCATCTTGATCAGTTGTAATGTCGCGGACAAAACTGCGATCAATTTTTAGTACGTCGATAGGTAGGTTACGAAGGTAACTAAAAGACGAATAACCTATTCCAAAGTCGTCCATAGAAATTTGCACGCCGAGTGCTTTAATTTCGTTGAGTACATTTGTGGCTTTATCATGTGCATCGATGATGCTGGTTTCAGTGATTTCAATTTCAAGATTTGAAGCAATGCATTTATTTTCCGTAATATATTTTTTTATAATATAACTTACATTTTGTTTGTTTAATTGCACTGTAGAGATGTTAACTGACATAGCAATGTTAATGCCTTCATCGCTCCATCGTTTCATTTGTTTGGTGGCTTCATTAATGACCCATTCTCCAATAGGTATAATCAGGTTGGATTCTTCAGCTATCGGAATGAATTTATTTGGTTGCATCATGCCGAGTTCTGGATGTTGCCAACGTATTAATGCTTCAACGCCTTTTATTTCTCCATTTCGCATATCTACCTTAGGTTGATAGTGCAAAATAAATTCATCGTTAATAATCGCATTCCGGAGAGCGTTTTCCAAACTTAGTCGCTCGAGTACAGCTTCGTTCATAGTTTCGTTGAAAAATTGAAAATTATTTCTCCCTGTATTTTTCGCATGATACATGGCCAAGTCAGCATTTTTTATTAATGTTTCTCCATCGTTACCATCGTCAGGATAAAAGCTTATACCAATGCTGCTTGTGATGAAGAATTCACTGTCGTTAATATTAAATGGTGTGAGTAATTGGTCTAGCAATCGTTGAGCAATAACTGCGGCTTCACTAGGTTCATTGATGTCAGACAAAAGCAGTAGAAATTCATCACCGCCTACTCTAGCGACAGTATTATGTAAGGTGTCATCAGGAAGCGACCTTGTTAATGTTATTTTATCTTCTTCGCGTAATGATTCTGTCAAGCGACCTGCAAGCTCCTGGAGTAATTTATCACCGGCTTGATGCCCCATAGAGTCATTCACTTTTTTGAAATTGTCAAGATCCAGAAATATGAGCCCTAAGTGTGATTTATTACGTTCAACATGAGCAAGTGCATGTTTCAGATACTTCTCAAACAGATGACGGTTAGGTAAACCGGTTAATGCGTCGTGATAAGCAAGGAAGTTTACCTGGTTTTGAGATTCCTGAAGATTGCGACTCATTTCGTCAAATGAGAGAGCCAGATCGCCTAGTTCATCTTGACTTGTAATGCCGATACTCTCATTAAAGCGGCCATGACCGACTTCATAAGCTGCTGCGCCGAGCACTTTTATAGGTTGTATTAAAATGCGATTTATAACAGAGAATATGAAAATACTTGCAAGAAATATAGTAAGTAGAGTGATTATAATAACGGCTGAACCTAGTTCGCGGCTTGCAGTTAAAAGGTTATCTTCAGGTAATAGAGCGTAAATTCTTAAGCCTGTATGTATCGTGCGAACTTGTACAAAAGTTGCCTGTCCATTGTAATTGATTTTTACGGGTTTATTGTCAAGGATTGCTTTATTAAGTTTTATGTTTTGTTGGGGACTAAATTTAGTCACAGTTATATTTTTGGGTGATAGAAATGGATTGCCATTTTTATCTGTAATAATTAAAAAACCATTATTAGTCATAAACCGGCTCAGTTGGTCTTGTAGGTAATTGAGGTTGGAGCTAATTATCAAGTATCCTCTCAAACTAGGTGTTTTGTCTGCAGACTCAATTAATGCATCTCTAAAAATTAATTTTTTTCCTACGTATAATACAGGTGAGCCATTATCCGGATTAATTGTGTATTGTGTATATAGGTTGCCGTTGTGTTGCTTTAATTGCTTAAAAAAGTCTAATTCACTTTCGTCTTCTGTTTTGTTATTTAGGTTTGCCAGGGTAGAGCGAGTATCTTCATATCCATCAGGCAATAGAATTCGTAGTTCA
>Ga0316204_10007311_pt1 | contig 16272 bp, 15 predicted proteins | sample 6monrhotite_MG_2_FD_205661 | JGI IMG/M metagenome (GOLD analysis project Ga0316204, IMG submission 205661) | Microbial mat bacterial communities from mineral coupon in-situ incubated in ocean water Damariscotta River, Maine, United States -... | ecosystem: Environmental > Aquatic > Marine >... | reverse complement strand
GATTTTTTTGGAGCATTACAATGAACATTCCAGGTCGTACAACTCTCCGTATAAAATATCAGTCATGGTCGTTGCCACTTATTTTGCTCAGTGGTTTGCTGTTGTCAGCTTGTGACAGCGTGCCCAATGAACCCACCGTCAATGGTGGTGGTGGCAACGGCAGCACTGCAGCGGCTTATACCGGAGATGCCTGCAATGCCATCGCCACTGATCCCGACGCAGTGCAAAAAATCTGTAATTTCCAGACTGAGTTCTGGGCCAAGATGCTTGATGCCAGCAATTGTGAAAACTGTCATAACACTGATACAGGTAGTCAGGAACCTTATTTTCTGGATACGCTGGATATCAATACTGCTTATGGTCAAATGATTAATCATGGCCTTGTTGACGAGACCACACCGGCTAACTCATCGATAATCAGCAAAATCAACGCTGGCCACAACTGTGGTAGCCCCAGCGCCTGTAGTACTCTGGCTACCAATGCCACCACATACCTCACTAACTGGATAGCGGGAGGTGTTGCTGGCGGCGGTGAAGACAGTGAAGTAAACGTTGTTACTCTTACGCCACCAACAATTAAAGACACAGGTTCCAGCAAAAATTTTCCTGATCCGACAGCTTCCGCACCCGCCAGCTTTGATGGTGTGCATACCTTGTTGATTACCCATTGTGCCGACTGCCACCAGGATTCAGCATCTGTACCGCAGACTCCTTTCTTTGCTGATGCCGACAGAGACATTGCTTACAACGCCATTGTTGCCAGCCAGAAGATCAGCCTGGACATCCCTCGTGATTCGCGCGTGGTGGCGCGCATGGACGAAGGCCACAATTGTTGGGATTTAAGCAGCACGTTGCAACAAGCGATTACCGAGGGCCGCAAAAACTGCGCTGTACTCATGGAACAAGCCATTGCCGCCTTTGCTGACACCATCACGACTACCGCAGTGGATGCCAGCTGGGTAACCAGCAAGGCTATGACCCTGCTTGACGGTGTTGTCGCCAGTGGTGGTACCCGAGATGATTCCAGCACCATCGCCTTGTATGAATTCAAGGCCGGGTCCGGCGCCACAATACAAGACACCAGCGGTGTGGGTGTGCCGCTTGATCTCAAACTCTTCGGCAACGAAGGCACGGATTATCGCTGGGTAGGCGGCTGGGGTGTGGAATTCCTCACTGATGCTGCAAAGGCGCAGGCCACTACACAAGACAGCCGCAAACTGCTGACCCAGATTCTTGGCAGCGGCGCCTACTCCATTGAAGCCTGGGTGGTGCCTGCCAATGTGTCACAAGGTGATAACAACCCTGCGCGTATCATCAACTATTCAGGTGGTTCCAGCGAACGCAATTTCACCCTGGGCCAGACCGAGTATCGCTATGCATTCATGAATCGTAGTTCTGCAGAGCCAAGTGCCAATGGCAATACTCTGCTCACTGATGACATGGATGAAGATCTGCAATCCACCCAGCAGCATGTTGTGGTTACGTTCAGCCTCGCTGAAGGCCGCAAGGTCTATGTGAACGGTATTGACGTATCCACCGTCGGTAATGATGCCGGGGCAACAGACCCATTACTGCCTGCCGGTAATCTCGCTGGCTGGGACCCCACTTACGCCTTCAGCATGGGTAATGAAGCCGACTTCAGCGAACCCTGGGAAGGCAAGCTGCGTCTGGTGGCTATACATAACCGTGCCATGACGCCGCCACAAGTACTGCAAAATTTTGAGGCTGGTGTGGGGCAAAAGTTCTTCCTCATGTTCAGCGTCAGTGATCAGGTGGGTGATTCCAATTGTTTCCTGGAGTCAGCGGTCACTACCACCAATCCAAATGGTGATCAGTGCTTCGTCTACTTCGTGGCCAGTCAGTTTGATAATTACAGCTACCTGTTCACCCAGCCGACTTTTGTCAGTCTCAATCCCGCCTTTACGCCCAGCGGTACGGTCGTTCAGGGTATGCGTATCGGGCTCAATGGCAAAGAGCCTGCTGGTGGTCAAGCTTACATTAATCTCAATACCACGATTAACGCCGCAGACTTCGATGACACCACAGGACAGCAGACCTTGTCCGATGTCGGTACGATTATCGCCTTACAAAAAGGTGCCGGTGCTGATGAATTTTTCCTCACCTTCGAGGATTTCGGCGGCAACCAAAATGTTCGCATCCCGGCCATTTGTGGCAGTACTCTGACCTGTGCCACAACACAGGTAGACGGTACTCCGGTACCCCAAGTCGGCCTGCGCACCTTTGAGGAGATCCTCCATTCCATGTCGGCTATGACAGGTGTTGATCCCTATCTGCCGCAGTTCTCCAGCGTACTGGAAACCTACTACAAAGAAGACGCAGGTATCGTCACGGGTATCAAACAACAGTTGCCTGCTACAGAAAGTGTCAGCGGTTTCCTTTCTGCACACGAAATGGGAATAGCTCAGCTGGCCATTGCCTATTGTGATGCCCTGGTGGAAGACGGTACCTTGCGAGACGACTTCTTTGGTGCTGGCTTTGGCTTTACCGATAACGTAGCTACAGCCTTCCCTGGCATTGCTGAAAGAAATCAGATTGCAGATGCCCTGTACAACAACATGGTTGGCATCGGTGGCACGGCGCTGAGTAACATGCCTAGCCGAACAGTAATCAGGACTGAACTGGTAGGACCTGACGATGCGGGTGCACCGGCTGGTCATCCCGGGAACCTGTTTGATCGTCTGCTGGGAATCTGCACAGCTGATTCAGCTTGCAACAATGACGCTGTCCGTACCCGCGCCATGGTCAAAGCGATGTGTACCACGACTCTGGGCAGTGCAGTGATGGTCGTTCAATAAAACAAGCAACAGACGTATTGAGGATAAGACGATGGCTAAAAGAACAGTTAACCGAACCGCGAAACGCTTGAAGAAGAATCGCCACGGACTTTCACTCGATGCGCCTCTGTTGCATCAGGATCATAGTCGTCCGGTAACGCGGCGAGATTTCCTGCGCCAGGGTTTCATCTCCGGTACTGGCGTTGCCCTCGGCGGCTCTCTATTCAGTTTGTTCGCCAATCCACGTGCCGCGCAGGCAGCTTTGTCATCGGATCTGACCACACTTGCAGGCAATCTTTCTGATTGCTCTCTGGGCGCCACTGGCACCCAAATTCCCTTTATTTGTTTTGATTTGGCTGGTGGTTCCAATATGATCGGCTCCAACGTACTGGCCGGTGGGCAGGGTGGTTATCTCAACGATCCTATCAGTGCCGCAGGCTATAGCAGAATGGGTATTCCTGGTGGCATGGTGCCCGGTATAGTGGATGCTGCCTCGACCATGAGTGGCCCTAATAACGATTTCATCGATACCCGCCTCGGCCTGCCTTTCCATTCGGATAGCGGTTTCCTGCGCGGCATATTGGAAAAAATCGATATCCTCAGTACGGGCGCCAATATCAATGGTGCAGTCATCCCCGCCCGCTCGGATAACGATACGGGTAACAATCCACACAACCCCATGTATGGTATTGCCGGCGCCGGTGCTAATGGTGACGTGGTCACCCTCATCGGCTCACGTAACTCCGAGTCAGGCGGTAATTCCATGGCGCCTGCCATGAGCATCAATCCCTCCATTCGCCCCACCAAAGTGGATCGACCCAGTGATGTTACCGGTATGGTAGACACTGGTGACCTCGTCGGCGTATTGACTGAGGACGACGCCAAAGCGGTGATGGAATCCATTGCCCGTCTCAGCGACAAAAAAATTACCAATATCAATGCCGACACTGTTGTAAAAGATCTGGTGAAGTGCGGTTATCTCAACGCTGCTGATATTGCTGATCGTTTTGTGGGCGTTGATGTCGACCCTGCCGGAGATACTGACATTGTCGGAGGCGTCGGCAGCATTTTCAGCCAGGCGGAGTTTGATGGTGAAGGTGAGTTTCGCAAAACTGCAGCCGTCATGAAAATGGTCATTGACGGTCACGCCGGAGCCGGTACCATTGCGATGGGCGGTTTCGATTATCATACGGGTGATCGCTCTACTGGCGAACGCCGCGATTTGCGTGCCGGGCGTTGCATGGGTGCGTGCCTGGAATATGCTGCACGACGTGGCCAACCACTGATGATGTACGTTTTCAGTGATGGTTCTGTGGCCAGCAATGGTACTACCGATGGCTCCCAGGATGGTCGCGGCAAAGGCGTGTGGACTGGCGACAATTCTGCCACCGCTGGTAGCTTTTTCCTCGTCTACAATCCGACAGCCAACGGTGGTCAAGCGACTCTGTTTTCCGGTGACAATCTGGGTGCAGAACGGCATCAGCAGATCGGCTGGTTTCGTTCAGATGGCTCAGTAGAAACTGCTTCCAGTGTGGCGGCCAACAACGTCAACCTGTTGGTGGATACCGTAGTGCTGAATTATCTTGCCTTGCATGGCGCCGACTATCGCAACACCTACCGCAGCCTGTTCCCCAGTAACGATCTGGGTACTGATGCGCATATGATGAGTTTGACGGCCTTCAACCCCATTCGTTGAGTCGGCCCTGGACAACAGGTAAGTTGGGGTGAGTGATAACGAACCCCAACAACAGAGTTCAGTCAATCGCCAATTGCCGGGGTTCGCTACGGCTTACCCCGGACTCAGTCACTACGCCCTCCAGCGGCACATCCCAGTGTTGGTGTGGTAACTCCACCGGGCTTCTTTGCACATCAAATGCCACACCCAATAAATGCGGTTTGCGCCAGTGTTGGCGGCGGCGTAAAAAAGCAAAAGTGCGGTCATAAAAACCACCTCCCATACCTAGCCGATTACCCCACGGATCAAAGCCCACCAGGGGAGTCAGCACCAAATCCAGTCGTGCCAATGCGGTTACCCGGCGCGAGTGCGATATCGGTTCCGGAATACCAAAACCATTGACCACCAGTGTATCGCCTGGTGCGTAAGGCAAAAAATGCAAACGGTTATGATGGGTAGTGCTGAGCACCGGTAGATACACGGTTTTACCCATGGTCCAGGCACAGTCCATGAGCGAAGTCAGATCCACTTCAGCATCGTTAGACAGATAACAGGCAATGTGTTGTGCGGCACGAAACAAGTGATGATTAGTCACCCGTCGGGTGATGGCTGTACTGCGCCAAGCGTGCTCATGTGTATCGAAGGCATGCCGTAACAGACGCAATTGCTGGCGCAAGGCTTGGCGTTCCGTCACAGGATTAGTCCGAGAGAATAAAAAAGAGGCGTCACCCACACGCGCCGGTTGCATCGTCGCTCTTGGGACCGGAGCGATAAAGTGGGAACAACGATCGACATATCAGGCTTTCCGTAACACGGACATGCGCACAACACCGATGTAATGTCCCCAACAGGGTTAAGCATAGGCCAAGAAAATTCCGATACAGTATCGAACACCGCAGGCAACGCCATTCTTTGAACTCTCATGTAAAACAAACACGCTACAACCCTAACTGTCGGCCCCGGGCAATTGCGGCTTCCACTTTATTTTGCAAATTACGCAATTTAGTTTCCATCACGGGCCCCTCATTATCACCACTCGATTGCAATTGCAGAAAATCGTGCGCGAGATTCAGTGCCGCCATCACTGCAACCCGATCTGCCCCCACCATCTTACGCGCATTCCGAATCTCGCGCATTTTTTCATCCAGCAAACGAGCAGACTCCAGCAGCGCCGGTTCCTCATCGACAGGGCAGGCTACTTGGTACTCTTTGTCCAGCACCCGGATGCTGATCACCTTATTTTCCACAGGCTGTGTTGGTTTAGTCGTTCCGGTGTTCATGCCTCAGCCTCCATCGCCTTGAGTCGTACTAGCATGGATTCTACCCGAGAACGTGCCAGTTCGGCCTTTTCAATGAGCCGGGCACGTTCTTCTACCAACAGATTTTGTCGTTCGCGAATAAGGTTATTTTCATTGCTTAGCTGGTCAGTCAACGCGATCAGTTCGTCAATGCGTTGCTCCAGTTTGCTAATTTCAGATTCAGACATTCTATCCAATCACCCAAAGGGGAACTTATTATTGTCACAGATAAGGTTCACTATAGAGCGGGGCACAAAACGGGTCAACGACTGTCAGCTATTGTCTTTGGGTGTTAGAATTATCACCTTATTTTTCCTGCTTTCCAGCATAAAACACGATGATATTGCCGCCATGTTACAAAACCTGCCCGATTATTTAATCCTCAATAATGCCCTGCACAAACTGGACACCGAAATAACTCCCAGCGAAGTACATGGCACACTGTGCGGCCTGTTGTGCGCCAACAGCAACGCCGGAGCCGAAGTCTGGCAACAGGCGCTGTGGCCCAATCAGCCCAGTGGCGATTTGTTGTCCGCTGAAGCGAGAGAGATTTTTAAACAAACTCACGGGATTACCCGGCGACAACTCAACGACCCGACCTGCGAATTTCAGATGCTGCTGCCTGACGATGATGATGGCCTTGATGCGCGCGTGAATGCATTGGGCGACTGGTGTCAAGGTTTCCTGGTTGGTCTCAGCCTTGGCGGCATTACCGACTTTGTGCTTCTGCCTGAAGACGCCCGCGAGATTACTAAAGACCTGTTGGAAATTGCTCGTGCTGGTAGCTCCTATGAACTGGAAGGTAGCGAAGAAGATGAAAATGCCTATGCTGAACTGGTGGAATATCTGCGTGTAGGAGTATTGCTCATTAATGAAGAATTGCAACCGACCCAAGCGCCATTAGTGGACATCGAGCCTGACGCAACCTTGCATTAAATGCATGCTCCTGGTTATTGCTCATAGCGTTTAAAAGCCAGATATTAATTACACGCCTCTGTTATTCCATAAATTTTCCTGCCAAATTTGCTTGCTATTTTGCAACGTTTTCAATGGCGTCCTACCACAGCGAATCTTACCCTGACGTGTGTGTTCAAGATTGTAGTATACAAATCATTCGTTAAAGTTGGCTTGTGACGATTGAGGGCCGGTGTAAATAAAGTGACTTGGAAAAATTCCTACAAGATTGTTTTATGGAAGTGCTGACAAACAGCATTGGTCTGTAGTGTCCTCATTTTTGTTTTAGTGTGTCCGGCTTGCTTCGGTTATTTTTTATCCTGTTTTTTAATTGAAGTTTTATAGTTTTAAAAAATAATTAAATTATCAATGGCTTTCTCTGGTCGCAATAAAAAAAACATATGTTACTCTCTGTAAGGGTGCAAAGAAAAACCCAATTGATTCTAAGGAGAGAACAATGAAAAAATCTAAACTGATATTCTTTGTAGCATTTATTATTCTTTTTTTAAGTAGTTTTGCCGCTCATGCGGGCGATGCTTCTTTAAACGTCAAATCAACATTGATAGCGCCTCCATTAGATAGTGCTTATTTCACGATCAAGCCAGATTTTAGAAAATGTATTTCACCAATTTGTGGTGGGTGGTTTGTCAACGCCGTAAATCGCAGGGTAACTCAATGCCCAAATGGCACTGTAAAAAAAGTATGTTATGTAAGTACGGATAAAATTAACATAGCGGGTTTGTCGGATGTTCAAATTGCTAGGCTACGTCAGGCAATGGAAGAGTCTAGAGTATTAATCCAGGGGAGGCTATCAACTAAAGTTGACCACGGTTTGTTGGAGATTGACAATGCTTGGTTGAGTGCTTCTGATCAGCCACCTAGCGGTAGGTTTGTTAGTGTTAGTGATAACGGCATACGTTGTATTGTTGGTCCCTGTCCAAGTTACGATGGACAGATTCTCAATCGGTATTTTGTTAAAAGTTTGGCAGGCTACGATTTAAGCGCAGTTGAGGCAAGTGATGGACAGCTTGCGCTTGCACAGGAAGCTGTTAACTCAGAAGATGGACTTCCAATGGCCGGTAGTTTCATTGAAGTAACAGGTCCGGCCGGTTCGGCACAGGGTATTGCTGCGAGTCAATTTTATCTAAAGGTTGAAAGCATGGGACCAAAAATGTGCTTACCAACAGGCTGTTCTGGTCAGATATGTGCAGATACTGACGTGGTTTCGACCTGTGAATGGCGGCCTGAATATGCTTGTTACAGTAGCGCAAGCTGCTCAACCCAAAGTAATGGCGATTGTGGTTGGGTTATGGATGATGAGCTAAAGCGATGTCTGGCAAATGCGGCTGTTGACAACCTTTTGCAGTCAGGTGGAAAAAGATAATTTATATGTAATATGGGAAAGCAGGCTGCTGACGCAGCCTGCTTTTTTATCAGAAGGCTTTATTTCTTATTGTGCTCCAGCACAAAGGTAGTGATTGCAGCTAACTCTGCACCCTTGATATTCGGGAAGGCGGGCATTCTCATGCTGCCTTGGGTTATTTTTCCTGTGACATAAGCGGCATTTGCATTTTCAGCCGTAATCTCCCAAAAGGTAGTCAGCTCGGTCTCATTAATAGAGGCATGACAACTAATACAGGCTTGTGCAAAGATATCTTTGCCTGATGCGCCCGCTGCTGGCGTATAATCCTTAGAGCCTGAACAGCCACTTAAAACAGCGGCGGCGGCTGCAGCGAATAACATCTTTTTTTTCATTTTCTGTCCATCCATATATTCTGTGAATTCATGACGGTCCAATGGTTACTAATTTTGTCAGGAATTGCAAGGTAAGTGGTGATTTTTTCATCACTGATGTCGAATGGTGGTCTTGTTAATTGAGAGCCCCCCTTAGGAGCTTGTTATGAATTTGATATTAAGAATGATTACTTTGTTGATAGCGTCATTCTTCAAGTCAAAACTTCCGGTTGAGAAGCCCAGAAATTCACTGATTTTAAGAGTCCTTCCCAATGATATTGATATTAACCTGCACATGAATAATGGTCGATATTTAACGATATGTGATTTAACCCGAATCGATATGTTTATCCGGACTGGGCTGGCTAAAACGATGATTAATGAAAAATGGATGCCTGTGATTTCCGAACACACAATGAAATATAAAAAAGCATTAACTTTATTTCAAAAGTATGAGGTTAAAATGGAAATAACAGGCTGGGATGAGCGGTCATTTCAAATGTTGCACACGTTTATAGTGGAAGACAGAGTTGTTGCGGAAGGAACTTCTTTAGGCGTTATTGTCACTAAATCAGGGGTGATTCCACCTGTTGACGTGATGAAAAAAGTTGTTGAGCGTTTGAGCAAGAGAAACAAGTGATTACGCTACCATTTAACCCATCTTACGGCATACAATGCGCAACCATGCCAACGATTCACAAACACGAAACCAGACACTGCCCCCGTTGCGATGTGGCGTTTGAATGCAAATCGGGCTCAATTTTATTGTGCCAGTGTCAAACTGTTTATTTGTCCCCGGAGCAAACCGATTATGTGAGCGCACAGTTTAATGGTTGTTTGTGTGCAAGCTGTTTGCAGGTTTTGCGCAGTGAATATGATTGTCGGCAACATCAGCGACAGATATATCGGTTAGGCCACCGCTGATGATAGAAGGAATTAAATGGTTGCATGTGGTTTGTGCGTTGCTGAGTGGCGGTGGATTTTTTATCCGTGGTATTTTGATGATACGCGAATCGGCTTGGCTGCAGATGCGCATGGTGAGGATTGCTCCTCATGTGGTGGATACGCTGTTGTTGCTCAGTGCCATTGCCTTGGCATCCCAATGGGGTTGGGCGGCGTTGCAGTTGCCATGGCTTTTGGCAAAAATCGTGGCTCTGCTGGTGTATATCGGCCTGGGCGTGATGGCATTGCGGGCGGGGCTCAGCAAGCGGGTACGTGTGTGGGCATGGTTAGCGGCGTTGTTGGTGTTTGCCTATATCATTACAGTGGCAGTGAGTAAAACACCGCTGGTGTTTTTTTGATTCTCTGCCGGTTGATTTTGCAACAGTCTCAGTGACATGACGACCGATACCACATGGCTTGACTATTTTCCTGCGCTGCAATCCATTGACGACGATGCCTGGCTGATAACGCTGGCAAAAGCCAGGACATTATCCTTGCCTGCCGGAGTTACGGTGTTTCACGAAGGTGATGCTTGCCAGAATTATCTGCTGGTATTGGCAGGTTCGGTGCGGGTGCAAAAGCTTTCCGAGTCGGGCAAAGAGATTGTGTTGTATCGCGTGGAAGCGGGGCAGTCGTGTGTGTTGACCACGGCCTGCCTCTTGTCTAGCGAATTTTATCACGCAGAAGCTATTACCGAGACGGCTGTGGATGCTGTGACTATTCCGTTGTCGGCCTTTCAGCAGGCTTTGGCAGTTCCGGCATTTCGTGAGTTTGTTTTTGCGGCGTATGGTGAACGGGTTACTTCGCTGGTGATGCTGATTGATGCTATCGCCTTTGGGCGTATGGATGCACGTTTGGCACAGTTGTTGTTGGCGATGGCTGATACCGACGATGTGGTGCAGGCCACCCACCAGATTCTGGCGCGTGAACTGGGTACGGCTCGTGAGGTGGTGAGTCGTTTGTTAAAGGAATTTGAGCGTCACGGCTGGCTGGTGTTACAGCGGGGCTGTATTCATTTGCGGCAGCGGCAGGTTCTGGCAGAGGTGGCAACCAGCTCTGTGTGACATTGTCACTGCCATTCCGGTACGAATGCTTTATTTTTCAGGTGACTCATAGTTGAGAAAGGAGACTGAAAATGAAACTGAATGTAGGTGGTATTGATAAAATATTGCGTATCGTGGTAGGCGCTGCACTGATTGGCTTGACGGTAACGGATGTGATTGGTGTATGGGGCTGGATTGGCATCGTGCCGCTGGCTACGGGATTGATCAACTGGTGCCCTTTGTATCAGCTGACCAGTCTCAACACCCGCAGTACTGGAAAATAAGCAAAGACTAGGAGTCTGTCCGAGAATGAAAAGTCTGCCTCAAAATGACTTTCCCTCGCGGCGACTTTCATTCTCGGACAGACTCCTAGGAAGTGGGTCGCGGCAATCCCCTGGCGCGTGATAACAGTCTGTTGCCGAAGCGGCGGTTGATGTCGTCGGTGATTTTGTCGATGTTTTCGGCCTCGCTGTGAGCGCGGCCAAAATTGGCTTCGCTATTGTGCGGTACATCAAACAGGCCGAGTTGTTCATGGGCTTCATTGCTATCATCAAATCCGCCCACTCCCATGCCGATGAGCCGAATGGGCGGCAGGCCATTGGCTATTTCTTTGTTCAGCAGTTGCAAGGTGGTACGCCACAAATCGCGAGTGTGATGGGTGGCGGTGCTGAGGCTGTGCGCACGAGTGATAGTGTGAAAATCATCAAAGCGTAATTTGAGATACACGGTACGACCTTGTACATTTTGACGGCGCATACGCCAGGCGACCTGCTCGGTGAGATTGGAAAGCACGCCGCGCAGAATTTCTACATCACTGATGTCCTGCGCAAAGGTGGTTTCGTGGGAAATGGATTTGGCGTCACGTTTGGCAATCACTGCACGTGGGTCATGGCCCCAGGCCAGTTGTCGCAGTTGCTCGCCGTATTGGCCGAAGTGCTGACGGATGAACGATTCGGGTGCACGGCGTAAATCCGCGATGCTGTGGATTTGTCTGGCGCGGAGTTTTTTTTCGGTTACCTTGCCGACACCCCACAGGCGTGACACGGGTAGCGGATCGAGAAATGTTTGTACGTCTGCGGGTTCCACCACCACAAAGCCATTGGGTTTTTGCAGGTCTGAGGCGATTTTGGCGACAAATTTATTAGGCGCTACGCCTATGGAGACCACCAATTGCAGCTCCTCCAGTACGGCTTGTTTGATGTCACGGGCAATCTGTGGGGCAGGGCCGAATAATGCAGTGCTGGCACTGACATCAAGAAAGGCTTCGTCCAATGACAGTGGTTCGATGAGGGGAGTGTAACGGGCGAAGATAGCCTGAATCTGCCGTGAAATTTCGCTGTACAGAGCCATGTGCCCTGGTAAAACGATCAGTTCGGGGCAACGCTTGAGGGCTGTTGCGGTGGGCATGGCACTACGAATGCCGTATTGCCGCGCGGCATAACTGGCTGCTGCGACCACGCCCCGGCTTTCCGCTCGTCCGCCGACCACCACAGGTCTGCCGCGTAGCGCCGGTTGCTCACGGATTTCCACTGAGGCAAAAAAGGCATCCATATCGGCGTGAATAATCATGCGTTTATTCTACGCTGATCATTGTCGTAGTATCAGAGGTTTGATGGAATGCTTAACACCCCCTAGGCAAGTCGGCCAAAATAATTTCCATATAAAAAATATAGGTATGCGGTTTGCTGTGGATGGCAAACGTTACACAAAAATCCGGCAGGCGATTACAATACTGTAAATATTCAAATGGGAAACTTACGACAATGACCCGCACTCAAGGCAGCACTCCACAACCTGAAACTATATACCTGGCCGACTATCAGGCTCCGGATTTTTTCATTGATTCGGTAGCGCTCGATGTTGATTTGGGCGAAGCCGACACGCAGGTCAGCTCGGTGATGCAACTGCGGCGTAATGATCCGGGAGGTGATGAAGCTCTGCTGCTTAATGGACAGGATCTGGAACTGATTTCTGTGAGTGTGGATGGTCATGTGTTGGATGCGGGTGATTATGAGCTGGACACAGAAGTGCTGCGGATTTCCGCGTTGCCTGATGTATTTACACTGAAAATCGTCACCCGCATCCACCCACAAGACAACACCTCGCTGGGCGGTCTTTACACCTCCGGCGGTAATTTCTGCACCCAGTGTGAAGCGGAAGAGTTTCGCAAAATTACCTATTATCTTGATCGCCCGGATGTAATGGCGACATTTACTACAACGATTACAGCCGACAAAGCAAAGTACCCGGTATTGCTGTCTAACGGAAACTTGTTGGAAACAGGTGAATTGAATGATGGCCGCCATTGGGCTAAATGGCAAGATCCGTTTCCTAAACCATCATACCTGTTCGCTTTGGTGGCGGGTGATCTGGCTTGCATCAAGGATACTTTTGTCACCATGTCCGGTCGCACGGTAGATCTGCATCTTTATGTGCAGCATCACAATATGGACAAATGTGAACACGCCATGCGTTCATTAAAAAAGGCTATGAGCTGGGATGAAGAAGTTTACGGCCGGGAATATGATCTGGATTTATACATGATCGTCGCGGTGGATGATTTCAACATGGGTGCCATGGAAAACAAGGGCCTCAATGTATTTAATTCCCGTTATGTGCTGGCACGACCGGACACCGCAACGGATAAGGATTATCAAGGAATTGAAGGTGTTATCGGTCACGAATATTTTCATAACTGGTCGGGTAATCGGGTGACCTGCCGGGACTGGTTTCAGCTCAGCCTCAAAGAAGGTTTTACGGTTTATCGTGATGAAGAATTTAGCGCCGATATGGGATCGCGGGGTGTTAAACGCATCGAAGATGTCAACGTACTACGCACTCACCAATTCCGGGAAGATGCCGGGCCCATGGCGCATCCGGTGCGTCCGGAATCTTACGTGGAAATCAATAATTTTTACACGGTAACGGTATACAACAAAGGGGCCGAAGTCGTGCGCATGCTGGCGCATCTGGTGGGGGAGGAAGGCTTTCGTCGCGGTACCGATCTTTATTTTGAGCGGCATGATGGACAAGCAGTTACCACGGATGACTTTGTTGCAGCCATTGAAGATGCCAACGAAACAGAATTGTCATTATTCAAAAACTGGTATTGGCAGGCAGGTACGCCCGTGCTGGATGTGCAGCAGGAATATAACGCAGACAAACAGCGTTATCGTTTGACAGTACGCCAGTCTTGCCCGGCAACACCTGGCCAGCCGGAAAAACAGCCTTTTCATATTCCACTGGCAGTGGGTCTGCTGGACGAAGCCGGTAATGATTTCCCGCTTCGCTTGCGCGGTGAAAATGCACCTTCAGATAATCATGGCACACGAGTGTTAGATGTGTGTGAAGCGGAGCAGGTGTTCGAGTTTGAAGATATTCCGCATGCGCCGGTACCTTCTTTGCTACGTGGTTTTTCTGCGCCGGTAAAATTACACAGCGACGTAAGTGATGAGCAATTTTATTTTTTGATGGGTCATGACAGTGATCCGTTTAACCGCTGGGAAGCCGGGCAGCAAATGGCGGTGAAAATCATCATGGGGCTGACGGAAAAATATCAGCGTGGTGAGTCGCTGGCGCTGAGCGATGACTTCGTGGCCGCAATGGAAAAAACCTTGCTGGATACCGACCTGGACAAGGCATTGATTGCCGCTGCGCTGAGTCTGCCGTCAGAAGTTTATCTGGGTGAATTTATGGATATCATCGATCCTGTCGCCCTGCATGAAGTGCGACGCTTTGTACGGTGCAGCTTGGCGCAGCGTTTACAGGCTGCTTTGTTATCGCGCTACAAAGAAAATCAGTGCGATGGTGAGTATCAGGTTAACGCCGAAGCCATTGGTCAGCGGGCATTAAAAAATATTTGTTTGTCTTATCTCATGATGCTGGATGATGCCGGTGTGCGTACGCAGTGCGTCGCACAATTTGCAGCAGGCCATAATATGACCGATGTGATGGTTGCGTTGAGTTGTCTGGTGAATAGTGACGGCGATGAACGGGAAACGGCATTGTCGGCATTTTATGCACAATGGCAGGATGATCCGTTGGTGGTGGACAAATGGCTCACCTTGCAGGCGACTTCGCGTTTACCCGGCGCGCTAAAAAATGTGCAGGCATTGGCACAGCATAAAGCTTTCAGCATTAAGAACCCGAATAAAGTACGCGCACTGATCGGTGCATTTTGCACAGGCAATCCGGCGCAGTTTCATGCGGCGGATGGTGCGGGTTATGTATTTTTAGCTGATTATGTCATCGAGTTGGACAAACTTAATCCACAAGTGGCTGCACGCATAAGTAATGTATTGAGCCAATGGCGACGGTATGACAAAAAACGCCAGATACTGATGAAAACACAGATGCAACGTGTGTTGGCAGAGCCGGGTTTGTCGCGTGACGTGTATGAAGTGATGTCAAAAAGTCTGGCAGATTAGTGTAACAACAACCTTGTGCAGCTGGGTTGGGAGGGGGTCTCAATTAACAAGATGGTACTATTGTGCCTATAGAATAAGCTAACAGTGCACCCTGCTTATATTCGTCATTTCAGAGTTGACGCTATACCGGTCGCGTGCTGGCCGGAAGCAGACAAAACAGTTTATGATGAAGCTAGCAGTAGAAAAAATAAAAAAACATTGAATTTCGAGAGAACTTTGATTGCATATGAAAAAAAGATCTAATACTAACAATATGATAGACGAACGATTTGAGGTCAAACGATCCACTATTAAGGGTGCTGGAAAGGGATTGTTTACCAAAACAGCGATTCGGCCTGGAGACACGATTGGCCACTATACTGGCAAAATGCTGACAGATAGGCAGGCAGAGAGAAAACCATATTCTGAATCGGTTTATATTATGTGGGTATGCAAAAATCATAACATCCTTGGAGAAGGGCCTCTTGCAAACCACACCCGGTATATTAATCACAAGGCTAAACCGAACGGTCAGATTGTAACTTCAAACCGGTGGAAAACCGCGCGTATTGAAGCAATAAAGCATATTAAGGCAGGGCAGGAAGTTTTTATCGACTACGGTCCTGATTATTGGGCGGATCAGGAACCATCCAAAGGATAACCTCAAGAGAGTTATGACTGATTTTCTGCAAAAAATAACAAGCGCTTTTCATCGCTTAGTTAATCTCTACCGCCCATCCACATTAAAGGAAAATGGGTGGGTGTGGGGCGCGGGATTATTGACGGTTACTTATATCATTATTGTGCTGATTCTGGGGTTTCTCTGGAACACCGAGCCTGATCCTTTTGATGTACGGCAGGCTACGAGAGAAATCACTCACCAGTCGGATGCTGGTTTTGTGGTGGGCTCGGTAACCACCGCGACAATGATTCGCATTGGTGAAACCCTGCTCTATAAGCGTGGTGGTTATTTATCGAATGACATCGCGCCCCCTGGTTTGTTGATGGACAACCAGCCGAATTGGGAATTTGGTGCGTTGGTGATGTTGCGTGACAGCGGTGGCGCATTACGTAATCATTGGTCCCGCTCTCAGTCTCAGTCATTGGAAGATGAAGACCTGGCAATCGCTGAGCCTCTGCTTAATTTTGATAACAGTTCCTGGATATTGCCCTCAACGGAAGGTGAATATAAAGAGGCTATTGCCGCTCTTGAGAGATATCTTTTCCGGTTGTCAGATACCAGCGTACAAAACGCACAGTTTTTTGTACGAGCCGATAATCTTAAGCAGTACCTGGACGTTGTCAGTAAGCGACTGGGCAGTCTTTCTCAGCGATTGAGTGCGAGTGTCGGGCAGATAAGAGTGAACACAGATTTAGCAAATGACCCACAGGCTCAGCAATCGACACGGACAGCAAAAAACATCA
>Ga0316204_10007310_pt1 | contig 16273 bp, 12 predicted proteins | sample 6monrhotite_MG_2_FD_205661 | JGI IMG/M metagenome (GOLD analysis project Ga0316204, IMG submission 205661) | Microbial mat bacterial communities from mineral coupon in-situ incubated in ocean water Damariscotta River, Maine, United States -... | ecosystem: Environmental > Aquatic > Marine >... | reverse complement strand
GTTCTATAATATTTTAATTGTAGTTTTTATATTTCTATTTATTAAACTAATCTTAAGGACTTTAGAGAGGGTTGTTAAGCGAAAAGTAAGTGGAAAAGAATGGATTTCGGACAGCAAACAACATGCAATTTTTCAAATAGGGAAATACATTATCTACGTACTAGGGTTCGTTTTTGCTGTTAAGAGTGTTGGTTTTGACATTACTCCATTATTAATTGGATCTTCTGCATTATTTGTTGGTTTAGGTTTTGGCTTACAGGAAGCATTTAAAGATTTCATATCTGGTGTTATTTTACTCTTTGAAGGAGATGTGGTGATAGGAGATGTGATAGAGTTTGAAAATGGATTAGTAGCGGTAGTAAAGCGAATTAAATTGAGAACATCAAAAGTTAGAACTAGAGATGGTATTGTTATATTGGTTCCTAATTCAGAGCTCACTAATAATAGGGTAATTAATTGGAGTAATAGCAGTGCGTTGACTCGATTCCATATAGCAGTTGGTATAGAATATGGTTCAAATGTTGAGTTGGTAGAACAACTCTTATTAGAAGTGGCAAGAGAGGAAGAAGCAATTTCAAATAGAGTTCAATCCTTTGTAAAGTTTGCTGACTTTGGAAATTCTTCTTTAGATTTTGAACTGTATTTCTGGTCTGAAGAGGTTTGGAAAATTGAATTTATTAAAAGTAGAATGCGCTTTGCAATAGATAAAAAATTTAGAGCTAATAACATAAGCATTCCATTCCCCCAAAGAGATTTACACATAAAGTCGTCTAATATTTCATTGAAATAAGATGTCAAAGCAATCGATACAAAACCTTTTGTTTCAATTTTCTCAATTTATCAAGCGAATTCCAGATAAATCTGACAAAGGGATTCGTAAATTTTTACTTTGGCAACATCGGCATATGACTGATCGCCAATTTGTGCTTTTGTTAAGCATATTGGTTGGGTTTTCATCAGGAGTTGCAGCTGTTATCCTCAAAAATTCTGTTCACTTTATTCAAGGAGTACTGCAAACAGATGCAGTATCAAACTATGAGAATTATTTCTATTTTATCTATCCTGCGATTGGTGTTTTAATTACCGTTTTGGTTGTTAAGTTTTTTATAAAAAGAAATGTTGGACATGGAATACCATCGACACTACATGCAATTTCAAAAAAAGGGTCTAAGATTCCTCGAACCTCAACATACGCTTCTTTACTTACAAGTATGATTACTGTTGGTTTTGGTGGCTCAGTTGGGTTGGAGGGGCCAACTGTTGGAGCAAGTGCTGCTATAGGATCCAATTTTGCCCGTTTGGGAAGAATGAATTATAAAATCACAACTTTAATGTTAGGTTGTGGTGCAGCAGGAGCAATGTCGGGAATTTTCAATGCACCTATTGCTGCTATTGTATTTGCTTTAGAAGTAATTATGCTGGACTTAACAGCAGGCTCATTAATCCCATTGTTAATGGCATCAGTAGCGGCAGCTCTCACCTCTTCCTTAATGTTTGGGGATGAGGCATTATTTAACATTCAAGTAACAGAAAATTTTACATTTAGCGATTTGCCCTTTTATATTCTACTGGGAGCATTAACAGGAATGGTTTCTGTTTATTTCAGCAAGGTTTATTGGTCGATTGAAAATAGGTTTGAAAAGATTCAGGGAAGATTTAAGCGTTTGCTAATTGGATCTTTGATTCTTGGAGGATTGATTTTTCTTTTTCCTCCTTTATATGGAGAGGGGTTTGATACAATAAAAAGTCTTTTAAATGGCGATGAACATGCATTGTTAAAAGGCAGTTTCTTTTATGATTATAGATCAGAGACATTAATCGTATTGTTATTCTTGCTGGCAATTGTTTTTATTAAAGCAATAGCAACAACAGTTACATTAGGGGCTGGAGGAATCGGAGGAGTCTTTGCTCCTTCGCTTTTTATTGGCTCTGTATTAGGTTTCGTTTATGCGAAAACCATCAATGTTTTTAGTTTCTTTTCGGTGTCAGAAAAAAACTTCACATTGGTTGGCATGGGTGGAGTTATTGCTGGAATACTTCATGCGCCACTTACCGCACTTTTCTTAATTGCTGAAATAACTGGCGGCTATGAACTCATTATTCCGTTGATGATAACAGCGGCTATTGCATTCTTAACCTCTAAATACTTTAACCAGCACTCACTTTATACTATGCAGCTGGCAAAAAGAGGAGAACTAATTACCCACGATAAAGATAAGGCTGTACTAACCCTAATGAAGTTACAAACGGAAGTAGAGAAGGATTTTTCAAGTGTAAGTCCAGATGATACGCTTGGCGTATTAGTTCAAGTGGTTTCTAAATCAAAAAGGAACATTTTCCCAGTTATAGATGCTGACAGAAAATTAGTAGGAATTGTGTTGTTGGATGATATTCGGCAAATTATGTTTGAGCCTAAACAGTATGATGAGATTTTAGTAAAGGAACTTATGAGTAGTTATCCTGCAGCTGTATCTTCTTTGGATTCAATGGATAAGGTAATGAAAAAGTTTAATGAAAGCAGGGCATGGAATTTGCCGGTAATAGATAACGGAAGGTATGTAGGGTTTGTGTCAAAATCAAAACTCTTTAATGCATATAGAAAGGTACTTCAAGACTTTTCTGATGAATAAATAGTATTAATAAGCGGGATATAGTTCAAATCTTCCATTATATTCGCAAACAAATTTATTAGATGAAATATTTAGTTTATATCATTTTTTGCACACTTCCTTCTTTTCTTTTTGCTCAGGAGGCTATAATTAAAGAAGGGATTCCAAAAGATCTTGAAAGTTCGAAACTTATTATTTTAAAACATGAAAAAATAAAAGTCACAGCCGATAAAAAAGTTGGTAAAGAGGCAAAGTATTTATATTTAAGGCAAACGAACCACAATCAAATCACAGATGAGGCTAATGAGAAGTTATTAGGTGCTGCAATGGAATACCCTTATGAATATGCATTGGCGACAAGGTCTTCTTATGAGCCCCTATTAAAGGCAGGATATAAGTATGTATTAGATAGTCAAGCGTATGAATACGATAACCTTTATGAACAACCTAAAGAAGGAGAGTTAATTATCTACGAATACTTTATAAGGGATATTGAAAACAATATAGCATACAAAGTATTTGAATTAGATGAGATGCAGATATACGATTCTAAAGCTCTAATCAAAAAGCTCAACAAAGCAATCCATAAAGCACGGACTAAATAAGGAGATTTATTTTCTTATTGTAAGGCTTTTCTTTTCAACAAATTGCTTCCCATCTTTATGAATGATTAGCTGGTAAAAATATTGGCCTTCAGGAGCAATGCTTCCATTTGGTAGTGTTCCATCCCACTCTATTAATTTTTCCCCAGTCTTTTTGAAAACTAAGCTAGAAGACATTGAAAATATTTGTATTTCCATAAGATCAACTTCTTGGGATTTAATAATAAAAACATCTGATGTTCCATCAAAATTCGGTGAGAAGAAGTTTGGAAGATAAATGTTTGGTGCTACTGTTTTTTCTTCTACAGAAGTACTTTCTTCAACTTGTTTTGAAGGCGCAGAAGCGTTGTCTGCATTTTCTTTAGCAGCAGCCTGCTCTATTGTTACAGAATTTCCAGCAGTATGAGTGGTTTCAGAAATGGAATTAGCCTCATTTCCCGTTTCCTGTGTTATAGGCTGTGTGTTTTCTACAGCGTCAATAGGACTACGGTCATTTGTTTGTGGAATATCCTCTTGAATGTCTTCAACTTGGCCTTGCTCAACAATATCAGTAGAAATTTCAGCTGAAGTTGTTTTATTGTCGACTTGTGTTGTTACAACATTTTTAGCATTGCTATTTGAGAGCTTAATATCAGTTTCTTCAGAAAGCGGATCTATTTCTTTTAAGTTTTTCTTTTTAGTCGTAATTGAAGAAGACTTATCTTGATTGGAAATTACCTCTGCTTGTGTTGGAATAACTTCTTGTTCTTGTTTTGCTTTGTTGTCAAAGAAGAAATATCCTCCAACAGCAATAGCAGTAATGGTAACACCAACAATAGCTGATGTAACCCAAGAAAATCCAGCCTTAGAAGCAATTGCTCCTGTTGCACTACTTCCATGAACCCCAGACTGAACATTTGTCCAAACATTTGGGCCAGGGTCTACTTCAAAGTCTTTAAAAGACTCTTGAAATAATTTTTCTATGTTGTTTTGCTCTTTCAAAGCTTATATTTTAATATCAATTTTTTCTAACTTTTTCTGTAATAATGCTCTAGCTCTGGAATACTGAGATTTAGATGTGTTTTCTGATATATCTAACTCTTCAGCGATTTCTTTATGAGAAAACCCTTCGATTGCATACATATTAAAGACAGTACGATACCCAGTAGGTAAGGTTTTAATGACCTTTAATAAATCGTCAGCTTGCATTGAAGCAACTATTTCCTGACGCTCTTTTAATTTAAATGCAACATCGTCAACACTCACATTAAAGCGCTCGTTTTTAATACTTCGCAAATAATCAAGTGAGGTGTTCACCATAATTCGTCTAATCCATCCTTCTAAAGAACCCTTACCGGAAAAAGTTCCGATTTTTTTAAAAACCTTAATAAAAGCATCTTGCACAATGTCTTGAGCTTCTTCATATGAATCAGCATATCGTAGACAAACTCCCGTCATCACTCTACTATACCTTTCAAATAGATATTTTTGAGCTTTTTCCTGGTTTGCCTGGCATCCATCCAACATTTCCTCATCGCTCATCAATTGTCCGTTCGGCTTTGTCAAGGTTTTCTTGTTTTATTAGATGGAATTATTATCATATTGGTTGCATGGAAATTATAAATAATTGAAATTAAGTTAAGAACGTAGGCTTAAAAGTATAATTATGCTTTTTTCAAAGTGAATGAAAAAACTGACCCTTCTTTCAACTTACTTCTAACATTTATAGTTTGTTGATGAGCTTCGATGATGTGTTTAACAATTGCCAAGCCTAAACCAGAACCTCCATCAGCCCGTGATCTTCCTTTGTCAACTCTGTAAAAGCGCTCAAAAAGTCGAGGTAAATGTTCTTCATCTATACCTTTTCCATTGTCTTTTATTTCAATTAAAATATTTTCATCAAGGTCAAAATAACGAATAGTTGTTTTTCCTTTTTCTTTACCGTAGTTAATAGAATTTACAATAAGATTGGTAAGTACTTGTGAAATTCGATTAGGGTCAGCATGCACAAAGATTGGTCGAGGAGGAGGGGAGATCTTTAATTCAATTTCTTTCTTTTTGGCCTTATACTCTATAGAATCAATAACATCATTAGTTAAATCCACAAGATTAAATTGCTGGAAATTTAGTTCAATTCGATTGGATTCTAATTTTGAAATTTCATCCAAATCATCTACCATTTCAATCATGCGATTGATACTTTTTTCAGCTTTTAAAAGAAAATTTCGATTTATTTTTTTGTCTTCAAGACCACCTTCAAGAAGGGTCAAAATATAACCTTGTATACTGAAAATAGGAGTTTTTAATTCATGAGAAACATTTCCAAGAAACTCACGCCTAAACTTCTCTTGATCAGTTAATCGTTCAATTTCTTGCTTATTATGTTTGTCCCACTCAATCACCTCTTCTCTAATTTTTCCAAAAATATCCTCCTTAATATCAACTTTACTTGGATCTCTTTTTAAGCCAACTTTTAGATTGTGTATGGTCTTGTAGATTAAACTGAATTTGCGATCTATAAAGTGTTTGATTCCCCAAATCAAGATAGAATAACCAATAAAAAATGAGCCAATAAAAAGTACAAAAGAGAAAAGGACATTTATAGGGAGGTAGTAAGTCCAAAATAAAGTTCCAACGCCAGTTACAAATAAAGAGATGATTAATGCCAAACGAACCGAAAGCTCACGAGGGGTCAGATTACGCATATAATTTAAGCTTTGAACTTGTATCCAACACCACTAACTGTTTCAATAGAGTCATCTCCCAACCTTTGTCTTAATTTTCTGATGTGAACATCAATTGTTCTTTCTCCCACAACAACATCTTCCCCCCAAATTTTATTCATAATTGTTTCTCGGGTATATACTTTTCCAATTTGCTGCATTAAAAGAGAAAGGAGCTCAAATTCCTTTCGGGGAAGAACAAACTCTTTTTCATCTTTTTTTACTACATATCGGTCTTTATCTATAAAAACACCTTTTGTTTCAGGGGCATTCTCTATTGGGCTATTGATGCCTTTTCTTCTTAAGATTGCCTTTACTTTGCTGATTAAAACTCTTGGTTTTACAGGTTTAGTAATGTAATCGTCAGCACCCGCATCAAAGCCCGCTATTTGGGAGTAATCTTCATTTCTAGCTGTTAAGAAGGAGATGAGAGTATTTTTTAAGGCAGGAATATTTCTTAGCTGAAGGCAGGTTTCAATTCCATCCATTTCAGGCATCATCACATCTAAAATTATTAGATCAGGGAATTCAGCTGAAGCAATATCAATGGCATCTATACCATTACTAGCAGATATAACTTGAAACCCTTCTTTCTCTAGATTATAACCTATAATCTCAAGAATATCAGGTTCATCATCTACCAGTAATATTTTTTCTTTTCCCATGAAATTTGATCTTATGTAAAGGTAATATGTTAATTTATGTTTGACAAAGCATTAAGTAAAACAAAATAAGAGTTGGGCAATTAAAAGTTTAGGGCTTAGTTTTCCTTAAAGTGTTGTAAATATTATGATATGGAATAAAGACGACCAAAGAATAGTTTGTATAAACTAAATAACTATTGACTTAATCAAGAACGTATCTTTGGGTTATGATTAAATTTTAGCTAAAATGAGTTATTTAGAGACTACACATGATGTATATAAGGAGGCAGCTCTGACACCAGATATTGGATTATGTTGTACTACAAATCCAATATGGGAACTTCCGGGATTAAAGATTCCAACGATTATGCAACAAATGAATTATGGATGCGGAAGTACAGTCCATGCGAGAGATTTAGTGAATAGCCCTAAAATACTTTATGTTGGTGTTGGAGGAGGAATGGAATTATTGCAATTCGCATACTTCTCTCGACAGAAAGGAGGAGTAATAGGGTTAGATGTTGTTGATGAAATGTTGGATGCTTCACAAAAAAACTTTCTTGAAGCTGAAGAAATGAATCCTTGGTTTAAAAGTGAATTTGTAGACCTTAGGAAAGGAGATGCATTGAATTTACCTGTGGAGGATAATAGCATTGATGTGGCGGCACAGAATTGTTTGTTTAATATTTTTAAAGCGGAAGATTTAAAAAATGCAATTGCTGAGATGTACAGGGTGCTAAAACCTCATGGAAGACTGGTAATGAGTGATCCTACTTGCGAACAGACAATGAATGATAATTTGCGGAATGATGAACGCTTAAGAGCATTATGTTTGAGTGGAAGTTTACCCATCAAGGAATACGTAAAAATGCTTACTGATGCAGGCTTTGGGACCATTGAAATTCGTGCTAGAAAACCGTATCGAATTTTAGACCCTAAGAACTATGACACCGAAGAGCTTATTTATATCGAATCAATTGAAGTTGCAGCTATAAAAGATCCTATGCCTGCCGATGGACCATGTATATTTACTGGTAAGGCAGCTATTTACTTCGGAGATGAAGAGTATTTTGATGATAATGTGGGACACACTTTGCTAAAAAACCAGCCTTTAGCAGTTTGTGATAAAACAGCAGGAGCACTGGCAGCTTTAGGACGAAACGATATTTTTATAAGCAAGTCAACCGATCATTATGATGGGGGTGGCTGCTGTTAGATTTGGAGATGATGAGGGTGTTATATTAAAGTAAGAATAAACCCTAAGGCACTTCCACCAAGAACAATAAAGGCGCTGTTCAATTTCTTTAAAGCAAAAACAAGAATAAGGCTAGCAATAGCAATTGTAATTGTTTTCCAATCTGTTAAGGTGTCTTTTCCCATTTCGATACATACAACAGCTATTACTGCTACTGCAGCAATATTAACGGCATCAAGAAAGGCAGAGATAGCTTTTGATTTTCTGAGCTTAGGAACAATAGGGTTAAGAATGGTTACAAAAATAAATGACGGCAAGAATATTCCTATAGTGGCGGCAATTGCTCCCCAGATTCCATTCAGTTGATAACCTATGAAAGTTGCTGTTGACAATACTGGTCCTGGAGTAAATTGTCCTACAGCAACAGCATCAATTAATTCTTGTCGAGTCAATAAGCCTGTACTTACTAATTCTGCATCTAAAAAAGCAAATAAAACGTATCCTCCACCATAAAGCAGGGCTCCAACTTTTAAAAAGGTTAACAATACTTTCAGGCTGCTAAGTTGAATAGTACCAATTAATGCAATGGGGAAAAAACTATTTGTAGTTTTTTTAGCGTTGGCAACAAAGTATATTAAAAGGCCTAAAAGACCACAACCAAAAAGGGCTATGATTTCATTTGTACCTAATAAACAGGCAACAACTACAAGAGCTCCAAAAATGCCTAATTGAGTGTTTTTTAATGCTTTTTTCCCTAATCTATAAACTGCTGAAATAATAATGGCAATAACTGCTGGTTTTATGCCATATATAAATGGCTCAACAGCTGGAAGCTGTCCATATTCAGCATATAAGTATGCAAATATTAAGGTAATTACTACTGCAGGGAAAACAAAACAAGCTCCTGCGACGATTAAGCCTTTCCAACCTGCTCTTTCATGACCGCAGTGCATGGTCATTTCAGTAGAGTTCGGCCCTGGAATTAAATTAGTAGCTCCTATAAGGTCAAGAAAATGTTCATGGCTAATCCACTTTCTTTTCTTTACTACTTCATCCTCCATCATTGCAATATGGGCAGCTGGCCCACCAAAAGCAATACTTCCTAACTTGAAGAATAATAGTGCTACCTCTCTTAACTTATTGTTTTTTGTCATAATTGAGCAGTCAACTTATCGGCAAATATATTTAGAGAGAACTTTTCAAAGCAATGAACTATATTAAGAAATGGTTAAGATTTAGAAATGTAAGTCGAACTGTAAGCGGTACATAATATTATCGTCTTCCCCTTCTTCAGTAGTATAACTTAAATCTCCTTGAACTTTTAACTTGTGACCAACAAAATATCTTGATCCTCCTAAGGTGTATTGATTCGTGATTTCCTTATTTAATTCTTCATCAGGATCAATAGTTGTGTATCTAGTTGCAACTTCCCAATTACTTTTAAAAAGATAACCAGACTGAATACTAAGCCCTGTACCAGCAGTTACATTATCGCCAGTTAATGTTCCATCACTATTTTTTGCGAATACATCATCAGCTTGTTTATCGGCATATTCTGCCATTACAGAAAAACCTTTGTATTTAAACATTAAATCTGCAAACAAGGTATTGATATCAGTTTCAAAATATCCATCATTAGTATACATAAAAGAGCCTGTATTTCCTCTCTCTCTCACCGCTTTATCATGTAAGTCGTAAGTTACACCAATAGCTAATTTAGGCTTCTCTTCTCTTCTGGTGTCTGAACCAGTATAATCTCCTTTCTTTTTAAATTTTCCAAAAGGCAAGAATTCTACTCTGGCAGTATAGTCATACCCACCGATATTTCCAGCTGTAATATTTCTACCTTCACCTTGTGAGATGGCTAACATTTCTCTTATAATAAAGTTTTTTCCTATGGTGAAATGATGCCTTAGCTGCATTCCCATATCACGGTCAATATTGTATCTACTATTTACTAGAGACCGGTCTACAAATTGTAAATTTCCTGAAGAAACAACACGTTCTCTATTACCTGGTAACTTGGTTTGCCCTAACCAAATGGTAAAATTTTTGTAGAAATTATATTTTAATACAGCATCTAATATGATTCGATTAGTATTTCTTGTTTCCGGAGTTACCCCTGAAATATCCCTATTCGATAATCCTAATTCTAGTTTATATTGCAACTTAGGAGAATAAGCAAAACCGTCAAACTTTAATCGAGACCTTCTTATTAAAAAGTTAGATTGGGCATTTGTAATACCCTCTTTGTCATTGTCATCAAAAGACCCAATAAACAAGGTTTGGAATCGAGCTCCAAACTTCATACTCCAACTAGAATCTTTTGCAATGACATTGTATAGGCCTTTACCAAACTTGCTGTCAACAATTGTTTGACCCTTGCTGTTAACAGATGTTTGAGCACTTATAACACTTCCAAAAAGCAAACTAATGATTACAATAACTAATCCTTTTCTCATTTTAATTTAATATTAATTGCATGTTAAATTTGGTGCAAAGATGTCCGAATTATTACTCTTTTTAGGGTTGCTAATACACATTTAAAAATTTGTTAACATTAGATTTACAAAGAAGCCAGTGTTTTTGCATTGTGCAATCATTAATAACTGCTTTAAGAATATGGTTATGATTAAAATTTAATATTTCCTTAACATTAGCTCTAGTACTTTGATTAATCAGTAGGTTACATTTGCCGCCAACTAAATATGTTGTAATGAAAAACAAATTCAATTTATTTCTTTTAGCAGCAATGCTTTTTTCCTTTGTTTCTTTTGGTCAAGAAAATGAACATGAGGACGTTACTGAAAACAACTTAAATTCTCTTTTTACTGATCAAGAAACGAGTTTATTCAAGAACTATAAGAATGATGAAAAGGAGTTAACTAAGCTTGGATCTGTAACACTAAGTTGGAAAACCTTGATGAACAATGAAGATTTAGTAATTAGATACAAATTTTCGGATGAAGGAGAGTGGAACTATACCAAAGCATTTTCCTCAGACCAGAATTCGATCACACTAGATAGTTTAAAAGAAAATAAATTCTTTTTATGGTCAATTGGCACTGGAGGAAATTGGACAGAACCATTAAAGTCGCATACATTAGGAGTACATGTTTTTGAAAATATTGTTGTAAAACCAGGTGCTGAAAGTGTTAAGTTAACTTGGAGTATTAATTACAATGTTGCTAAGGAATTAGAAGAAAACAACATGATGGCGGTTATTACCTATAATACAGATATAGGGAAGAAAAGAGCCAAAAAAGGAATGGAAGGGAGTGAATGGATGTTCTCAGAGTCATTTCCTTTAACAAATAATAAATTTCAAATAAAAGAACTTGTTGGGAATGAAAAATATCATTTTAAGTTAGGGTTTGCTCCCAATGGTAATATAGAAGCAAAGAAGAGTGATAAATCAGCTATGATATGGTCAGCGTCAACCAAGTCTAAGACAAAAAGAGGTTGGGGAATAGGTAAGTTTCTAATCTTATTGGGTTCTTTAGGGTTTTTTATATATGGAATGAAATTAATGAGTGAAGGCTTACAGCAAGCTTCAGGAAGTATGCTTCGCTCTATGCTTGGCTCAATGACATCAAATCGAGTTAAGGGTGTCTTTACAGGTTTTGGAATAACTTCTTTGGTTCAATCTTCTTCCGTTACTACTGTAATGACTGTGAGTTTTGTAAATGCAGGCTTGATGACTTTAAGACAATCTGCAGGTATAATGATGGGAGCCAATATAGGAACAACGATTACTGCTTGGATTATCTTAATAATTGGATTTAAGGTTAGTGTTGGAAGCTATGCCTATATGCTGATAGCATTGGCATTTCCTCTTTTATTTATCAAGAAAGGGAAAGCAAAAGCATGGGCTACAGCAATTGTTGGATTCTGTATTTTATTTATAGGGTTAGGAGAGTTAAAAGATGCTGTACCTTCATTGGATAAAGATTCAGCCATAGTTCAGTTCTTCTTAGATTTTAAAGGTGTATGGTATGGGCCTGTTATGTTTGTACTTCTTGGAGCTTTAGTTACTGTTGTCATTCAATCTTCTTCGGCAGCAATGGCATTGACCTTAGCTATGGTTGCCAAAGGAGCTATCCCATTTGAAGTTGCTTGTGCAATGGTATTAGGAGAAAACATTGGAACGACCATCACTGCCGAATTGGCATCCTTAATTGCTAATGTTCATGCTAAGAGATCTGCTAGAATTCACTCTATGTTTAATGTAGTAGGGGTTACCTGGATGCTTTTAATATTTCCACTTTTCTTAGGGTTGATTGGAAAACTTGTAGGTTGGTCAAGCGGGGCTGAGTTTGATGCTGAGAATAATGATATGTCTGCAACTGGGATTGCATTGTTTCATACGATGTTTAACCTAGCAAATGTAGTTGCATTAATAGCATTTGTACCTCAACTGGTAAAACTAGCAGAAAGAACAGTTAAATCTAAAGGGGATTCTGATGAAGAATTTAAATTAGACTTTATAGGTGGACCGATAGGGTCTACAGCAGAATTAAGTATTCTAGAAGCCAAGAAAGAAGTTTCGAAGTTTGGAGCAGTTACAGCCAGGATGAATGAATTTGTTAAAACAATAATAAACTCATCAAGCAATAAGAAAAAGGGCAAAATGTACTCTAAATTGGAGAAATATGAAGAGATAACAGATAGAGTTGAGGTTGAAATTGCAAATTATTTGGGCAGGACAGCTCAGCTAGAAATGAGTGAACAAACATCTATTCAGATGCGTGGTATGTTGAGCACAACAAACGATTTGGAAAGAGTAGGGGATATTTTTTATCAAATGGGGAAGACACTTGAAAAGAAAGAGCAAGAAAAAATATACTTTACTCCTGAACAAAGAGATGGATTAAATGAAATGTTAGACCTTATTGAAAAGTCATTTGTAATAATGAATTCTAATTTAGAAGCAGATTACGGGAGTATTACGATGGATGAGGCGATTGAAGCAGAGAAAAACATTAATCAACTAAGAAACAAACTAAGGAAGAAACACCTTAAGATGATTGAAAAGGGAGAAGATGTAAACATGCAAGGAGCATTGATGTATTCTAATTTATTCTCCTCAATGGAGAAAGTTGGAGACCATATTATTAATGTTACTGAAGCATTAGTCGAAGAAGATTAATTGCTCTAATATGCAAAAAGAAAAGCCCTCCAGGAATATTCCTAGAGGGCTTTTCTTTGTAAATAAGTCTTATTCTTCGAATTTGTATCCAACTCCTTTAACTGTCTTTATACTCTGTTCGCCAATTTTTTCTCTCAACTTTCTTATGTGAACATCAATCGTTCTATCTCCAACAACAACTTCATTTTCCCATATGGCATTCATAATTGCTTCTCTGGTATAAACTCTACCTGGCTTAGCCATAAGTAGGGATAACAATTCAAATTCTTTTTTGGGGAGAGTAATTACTTTATCTTCCTTAGTAATGATATATTTTTCTCTGTCAATGCTTATTCCTCCGGCTTCTATATTTTCTTTTATTTCTTCGGTAGCAGTTCGAGTTCTTCTTAATAAGGCTTTTACTTTACTTAAAAGAACTCTTGGTTTTATAGGTTTAGCAATATAGTCATCTGCTCCAGCATCAAAGCCAGCAATTTGTGAATAATCCTCAGCTCTGGCAGATAAAAAAGTAATAAGTGTATTTTTTAAGGAAGCAATATTTCTGATTTGATAACAGGTTTCCATTCCATCCATCTCGGGCATCATCACATCTAAAATGATAAGATCAGGTAGCTCCTTTTTAGCAAGTTCAATAGCTTCTCCTCCATTATCAGCAGTATAAACAGAATATCCCTCTTTTTTGAGGTTGTATCCTATTATCTCTAATATATCTGGCTCATCATCTACCAACAAGATTTTTTCTTTCTTCATTTTATTTAGATTGAAATTCTTGATGCTAAGTTAGATGATGTGCATGTGCTAGATGTTAACTAAAGATTAAGTAAAATTTAACAATACTGAAGAAAACGACTATGTCATTTCGCTCTAGAGTAAGGAGTTAAGAAAACAAATAAATTTCGAAATAGAGGAGCTTAACAATTAATTAAAGCTATCATAAAAATTTAATAATTGTAACAACAAATTGGGCTAACAGTATCCTATTTCTTTTGCAGCAGAAATTTTTATCAAATTGAAACTAACAAAAAAACAAATGAAAAATTTTAGGTTTTCTAAAAAAGTAATGATGGGCGCAGCAATAGCATGTGTTTTGTCAATTGGATTAACATCTTGTGGAGAAGATGATGGAGGAGAGGATCCAATAACGCAACCAGGAACAAGTGGTGTAGTTAATGTATCTGGAGATATTACATCTGATGTAACATGGACAGCGGATAAAATCTACAACTTAAAAAGTAGAGTAATCGTTAAAAGTGGAGCAACCTTGACAATTGAAGCTGGAACGATAATCAAAGGTGATGAAGGAGCAGAAGCAAATGCAAAACCATTGGTAATTGCAAGAGGGGCAAAAATTATGGCTAATGGTACAGCTACTAGTCCAATTATTTTTACTTCTATTTTAGACAACATAGCAATAGGGGGAAAAGTTGGGACTAATTTAAATGAAAATAGAAGAGGTCTATGGGCTGGTCTCATTATTCTGGGAGATGCTCCTATTTCTCCTAAAACAGGAACAACAGATAGAATCGAAGGAATCCCAGCCTCAATTCCAGAAGGCTTGTATGGAGGGTCAAACTCAGCGGATAATTCAGGGGTTTTACAATATGTATCTGTTCGTCATGCAGGGGTTGAGTTAGTTCCTGGTGGTGGAAACGAAATCAATGGAATCACATTAGGAGGAGTTGGTTCTGGAACAACGATTGATCATATTGAGGTTATAGCGAATCTGGATGATGGAATTGAGTGGTTTGGTGGAACAGTTGATGTGAGTCATGCATTAGTAGGTTTCCAAGGAGATGATGCCTTTGATATTGATCAAGCATATTCTGGAACGATTACGAATATAGCTTACTTGGCAGGAACAGATTCAGATCATGCCTTGGAAATCGATGGTCCTGAAGGAGCTACTCAGGGAGCGTTTACATTAAATGGTGGAAAGTTAAAAGGAAACAAAGGAGAATATGCTGACTTCCGTTCTAATGCTAAAGGGACTGTTCAAAATCTTTACTTCTGGAACTTTGAAACTTCTGCTGATGTTGAATTAGATGCTGGAGACAATAATGATGATGTTAAAGTTTCAACAAATTACCAAAACGGAGACTTAGTAATGATGGGATGCGTATTCAATAGTAACAATACATTGGCAGCTATTTCATCTGATAAGATGGCTAGTCCAATTGCAAATTTCAATTTTGATATGGAGTTTGCATCAGACAACAATTCTATTGGAACTGCTGCTCCTGCTGGTTTTGATAAGTCTCAATTTACTGGATGGACTTGGGCAGATAACAAAAATTTGCTGTCAGACTTCTAAGACTAAAGACCTAATATTTATTTATACTAAACCCCCTCGCTTTAAGTGAGGGGGCTTTCTATTACTAGAATATCTCAACGATTTGATTATGAATTTTACAAAATGCCTTACACTCTGCATAGTTTTTCTTAATTGCATTGCATCCAGCGCCCAAATGGGAACAATTAGAGGAGTAGTAATAGACGATGAAACAGGGGAAACTTTAATCGGAGTTAATGTTATTATCAAAGGGACAACTAATGGAGCTTCTACAGATTTAGACGGAGCATTTAGTATAAGAGTTTCTGAGGGGGTTCATACTATAGAAGCCTCTTATATTTCATATGCTACCCTAAGTATGGAAGAGATAAAGGTTGTTGCAGATGAGGTTACTAATCTTGGAGAAATGAGATTAAAGGTAGATGCGATTCAATCTGAAACAGTAGTTATAACAGCCACCCGAACTAGAAACAATGAAACGGCCATGGTTACCATGCAGAAGAAATCTGCTAATGTAATGGATGGGATTTCTTCCCAAACATTTAAAAAATCTGGGGACTCAGATGCTGGTGCTGCAATTAAAAGGGTAACTGGAGTTTCAGTTCAAGGAGGGAAATATGTGTTTGTCCGAGGACTGGGAGACCGATATACCAAGACTACTTTAAACGGGATGGAGATACCTGGTTTAGACCCAGATCGAAACTCGATTCAATTGGATTTATTTCCGACAAATTTAATAGATAATATTTCTGTATTTAAATCCTTTAGTCCAGAGCTCGCGGGAGATTTTACCGGGGGGGCCGTTGATATCATCACTAAAGATTTTCCAGATGAAAAAAACTCCTCATTCTCAATTTCTTTAGGATACAATCCGGAAATGAACTTGAACAATAGCTTCCTTTCCTATGAATCCAGTGGAGCAGATAATTTTGCCTTAGGAGCAAATTCAAGAGATGTACCATTTGATCGTACAATTGACATACAACCGTCAGCTACTATTTCGAACCCTGAATTAGTAACTAGATTAAGCCGGAAGTTTGACCCTGAATTAGCAACTGCCCGAAATACAAGTTTATTAAATA
>Ga0316204_10007308_pt1 | contig 16274 bp, 11 predicted proteins | sample 6monrhotite_MG_2_FD_205661 | JGI IMG/M metagenome (GOLD analysis project Ga0316204, IMG submission 205661) | Microbial mat bacterial communities from mineral coupon in-situ incubated in ocean water Damariscotta River, Maine, United States -... | ecosystem: Environmental > Aquatic > Marine >... | reverse complement strand
CCGTCTGGCCGCCGATCTGTCGTTTGGCCAGGGCCATCACAGCCAATGTCGCGAGGCCGCCGGCGGCCAACAATATCCATGCGACGGCACCGCTCAGGACGAAGGCGGCGACCGCGGCAATGGCAATTGCGGTCAAAAATGCCCCGGTTTCGGGCTTGCCAGCACCGGCACCAAGTCCATCACTACGGGCCGCGGGCAAGCCGGTCATGACACCCACGACCAGGGCGCGCGAGACGACCGCCGCCGTAATCAGGGACACCGCCGCCGTACCGGCACCGGACATACCCGCCAGCGCCGCCGCCCGGATGCCAACGGAAAAAACCAGCGCCAACATGCCATAAGTTCCAATGGCGCTGTCGCGCATGATGACAAGCTTGTCTTCTATCGTGGCGCCCCCGCCAAAACCGTCGGCCAGGTCAGCCAGTCCGTCTTCATGCAACGCCCCGGTAACGGCGACTCCCAGTGCCAGGGCGATCAACGCCGCCGCCAGAAGGTGCACTCCGATGGCATGGGCGATCAAAAACGCCAGGGCCGCAAGCCCACCGACGATGACGCCAACCACCGGGAACGCCCAGGCAACCTGAGCCAAATTTTTAGGCGGTTGGTCGGGGTCGTCCTTGCGCAGCATGCGGGCCAAGGGCAGCAAACGAGCCACAGGCAGGCGGGTCAGGAATGCGACAGCAATAATCACATCGCGAGCCCACGCAGTCAGTATGGTCAGGTTCTTTTCAACGCCCGGCATCGGATAGGCTCCTGCATAAAAGTAATTCGTCACACCCTCGCGAATAGGGTTGGGCGAACGTGGGTTTCAGTTATAGATTATCATCGCAAGAATCAACACTCCCCTTCTTGTCAACGTCACTCCAGAAAGGTCAACATCCCGTGCCGCTTACCCACAGCATTACGTCCCTCGACGACATCCGAAAGCACTTGAGCCAACTTCCCGGCCCCGATGGTGCCGCCCAGGGGCATGCCAGCGAACGGGAACCGCAACTGACCAAACCACCCGGGTCGCTGGGTCGGCTGGAAGACATCTCGCTTTGGCTGTGCCAGTGGCAGGCCAGCCATCCCCCGCGCATGGCCGCACCGCACGCCTATGTTTTTGCCGGTAATCATGGTGTCACCGCGCGCGGCGTATCGGCTTTTCCACCCGAAGTCACCGTTCAAATGGTGGCAAATTTCGAACACGGTGGTGCCGCCATCAATCAATTGTGCAAAACCTTCGGCATCAAACTGAACGTACTGGCGCTGGACCTTGACACCCCGACAGAAGACTTTTCGGCTGGGCCTGCCATGAACGAAGACGCCTGCGTCGCCGCCTTCAACGCAGGGCTGGACGTGGTTACGGACGACATGGATGTTTTGTGCCTGGGTGAAATGGGTATTGGGAATACAACCAGTGCGGCAGCCATCTGCCATGCCCTATACGGCGGCGACGCCGCAGACTGGACAGGCCCCGGCACCGGTGTGGGGGGCGACGCCATGACGGCAAAAACCCGTATCGTCGCCGAAAGTGTCTTGCGTCACAAACCTGATATTACCGACGGTCTTGATGTGCTGTGTGCGCTCGGCGGGCGCGAATTGGCCGCCATCGCCGGCGCCGTTCTGGGGGCCCGCCAAAAACGGGTGCCGGTGCTGCTGGATGGTTATGTCTCAAGTGCCGCCGCCGCCGTGCTTGAGGCGACCATGCCCGGGGCCCTGGATCACTGCCTGGTCGGTCATGCCTCGAGCGAACCCGGACACCTGCGCCTACTTGAAAAAATCGGCAAGGACGCGTTGTTGAACATGAACATGCGCCTGGGCGAAGCCTCGGGTGCCGCCCTGGCCGTTGGCCTGCTCAAGGCTGCCGCCGCCTGCCACACCGGCATGGCGACCTTCGCCGAAGCCGGGGTCAGCGATAAGGACTGAATATTAATCGGCTCGCCCTCTAAAAAGCTGATCTAGAGCTCGCCAAATTCCGCGGCTTCCTGTGCTGCACGCTCCATACGGCGTTTCAGTTTCAGAAGTTCGCGGCGGCGGTTGTCTTCGGCGATCAGGTTTTCCACATAGTGCCCCTGAAACAATCCGATACCGATGGAATGCCCAAAATCGATGGCTTCCCTGTGGTCGACCCGACACAGGATGACGCGGGCCGGGTTGGTCCGTTTGACCATGGCACGGATGCGTTCTTGCATGTCCACGCCGCCATCAACCATTTCAGGATGCCAGACCAGCTTGACCAGGTCAGCGCCCAAACGTTCGCGTTCGATCAGCGGCAGGGTTTTGTGGGTCATGCCGTCAATACAGATACGGTAGCCCTTGTCCTGCATGTATTCCCGGGCAAACAGATAGGCGCCAAGATCGGAAAACATATCTACTTTTTGCAACTCGACAATCATCGAGCCTCGTTTCGCCGCTGAAATGTTGTCATCGAAATCCTGAAATTCCGGTGACAAAAGCGTCGCCACATTGGCGTTAAAACTGATATCGCCCGATATGGTGAAGGTATCGGTTTTTGACAACAGCGACAGCATGCGCAAATCGAGCGATTCCGTCAGGTGTTGGAACAGCCAGCGATTGGACACCAGATTAACGCCGGGGATCATGGTTTCGCGCAGGTCGGAAATGGAAATGAACATTTCGCTGAACGCCTGTTCCGGAATCATCTGACTGTCGATGCGGCAAATAAACTGGCGTCGCACCAGATTCGACAAGTCGGCACGTTCCAGGGCCGTTTCGACCTTGGCCAGAACCTCGGGCGTCAGCGGCTCGCCCTCCCGTTGTCGTGCTTTCAGGGCGGCGCGGGTATCCATGCGTGCACGCGCGTGGTTTTTGCGTTGTTCCTTGACGTTAACCAGCCCCTGGATAAGCTTTAGAATTTCCTCGTATTGCTGATCGGCATCGTACCAGGTGGTAAAGGCGTCATCGGTCTCGTTTTCGTCTTCGTTTTCCAGCAACGGGTCGTCGCTGAACAGGAAACGGACCTTCTGAACGATCGTTTTTACCTGGATCAACACTTCTTTTTTAAAGAAGAAAAACAGGTCAGAATTTTCCAGGACAAAAATCTGACCCTGCAGTTCCTTGACCAGGGATTCAAAACTGTTGACCGCCGCCCTGACATGATGTTCACGCCGGTTATAGGATTTAAGGCTCGACAGCTTCAGGTGCACGGCGTGACGTCCGCTTTTGTGCTCTTCAAGCCGTCTCAGGTAATCCAGCAGCAACTTTTCCTGGCTGGGCAGGCGCGTCTGGGCGTCGTCGGCGGGGGCTACCATGCGGGACCTCGATTCTGAACCATCAGATAATCCCCTTGAGCTGCATGACGTTTACAAGATTGTCGATATAAAAGCCCTGAAAGCGGGTTATGCCCAGCGACAACGCCCATTTCACGGCAAATTCAGAATCCGTTCGGGCCAGGATAACGTTGTCCTTACCCATACCCCTGACAACGTTGCGCATGTCTTCGATCCTGTCTTCGGCATCGTCGTTTTCAAACTCCTGGCCCCAGCTGATCTTGATCAGGTCGGCAAGCAGCAGGGCCGGATCAAAAAATTGCAACGACAAGGGGCTCAGGCCGTCGATCAACACCCGGTAGCCATTTTCCTGAAGCATATCCCGCGCATTGGCATAGGCGTTCATGTCGGAAAAGACATCGATCAATTGAAATTCGATCACCACCTTGTCGGTATAATCGCCGACGCTTTGATGAAAATGCTGAAATTCGCGCCCCAGCACCGAACTGATGTTCAAGTTGATGCTAATATGATTTTTCAGGGACGCAAAATTGCCTTGGGAAATAATCGCCAGCAGCCGCCTGTCAACGGTTTCCGTCAGGTACAGAAAAAGCCAGGGGCTGCCGAACAGGTTGATATCCGGTGCCACGCGTTTTTGCAAAGCGCGCATAGAGACAAACTTTTCGCGAAACATCACCTTCCCCTTTTGATCGGGGTAGACAACGACGCAGGTTTGTTCGTCAATCAGGTCTTCCATGTTGACGCGTTGCAGTTTGAGCCTGATGTCTGCCGTGCTCGACGGGCCAAGACGGGTGCCGGGCAAGGTGTTCATAGGCCGGTTTTCGTCAGGCTTTTTCTTTTGTTGCAAGGCCTGCACCGTCAGCTCGTTGGCCGTCTCGATGAAAGAGCTTAAGTCTGCCGGGTTGGAAAAATCGTACCAGGTGGTGAACTTGTCATCGAGAGACCCGTCCTCGCCATCCGTTAACGGATCTTCGCTGAATAACTGGCGGGTCTTGTGAATGACCGGGTCGATCTCTTCGACCGGGACATCCTTGCACAACAAAACGATATCGTCGGTGCTGAGCCGGTACAGGGTGACGTTGAAATTGGCCAGCAGCTCTTCAAAATTACGGGTCGCAATTTTAATAAAATGCGGCTTACGATTACCGGACCGCAGTTTCGAGAGGTGCATGTGAACAACATAATACCCCTTGTGGCCACTTTTCAGCGACCGCAACCGGTTCAAAAGCAAGGTTTCCTCGATGGAAACCTCGTTACCTGGAAACGTTATCAAGGAGCCGCTATTGGCCATGCCTTATCTTTCAACTCGGAACACGTGGGTCGACCCGTCAAGGCTAAACAAAAAGCGTTAATAGCCCCTTATCAAGTTGGTGCGTATAGTCGCGCTTGAAAATAACATAGTTGATGCGATGACATTCTCTCTTTTTAAACGCACCGTCGCGATTACGCCGCCCCCCCGCACGAAACCGGGGCAACGGATTTATGCGATTGGCGATATCCATGGCCGTGACGATTTGCTGACCGTGTTGATGGAAAAAATCGTTGCCGATTCGGCAGCTTGTGCGGGCGGGAGCCCCGTCCTGGTGTACCTTGGCGACTATATCGACCGCGGCACGGCATCCGACCGGATCATTGAAACCCTGACCGCACCGCCCCCCGCGGGCTTTTTGGCCCACTACCTGATGGGCAACCATGAAGAAATGATGTTGCAGTTTATCGACGGCGACAACAACAACACGGTCTGGCTCCGCAACGGCGGCATCCAGACTCTGGAAGCGTATGGCTGCCGAAATCTCGACGACAACGAAACGCTTCGCAAGGACCTGCTTGCGGGACTTCCCAGCCATCACCTTGAATTTTTAAGATCGCTTAAAAGCAAACACCAGGAAGGCGATTACCTGTTTGTCCATGCCGGGCTCAAACCCGGGGTCGCGATTGCCGATCAGTCCGATACGGATATGAAATGGATTCGCACAGCATTTCTGGAATCAAAAGAAGATTTTGGCAAAATCGTCGTGCACGGCCATTCCATCAGCCCTGAACCGCAGGTTCGCGCCAACCGGATCGGCATCGACACCGGCGCCTATCGAACCGGGGTGTTAACCTGCCTCGTCCTTGAGGGCGCGGAAAAGAAATTTCTATCTACCTGAGTGGTCATTTGTTAATGAATGAAGCAGATGGTTCAAACCTTGAGTGAAGCAGAAGAATAATGGTCTCTCGAAAAAAAATCCTGGTCACGGGCGGTGCCGGCTTTCTGGGCTCTCATTTGTGCGAACGATTGTTGGGTGAAGGCCACGATGTTTTGTGTGTCGATAACTTCTACACCGGAACCCGCGACAATATCCTGGGCATGCTGTCCAACCCCCGGTTCGAACTGCAACGCCACGATGTCACCTTCCCGCTGTATGTGGAAGTTGACGAGATTTATAATCTGGCTTGCCCGGCATCGCCGGTGCACTACCAGAACGATCCGGTGCAAACCACTAAAACCAGTGTGCACGGGGCGATCAACATGCTGGGTCTGGCCAAACGCACCAAGGCGAAAATTTTTCAGGCGTCGACCAGCGAAGTATACGGCGACCCCGAAGTTCACCCGCAGACCGAAGATTACCGGGGCAGTGTTTCGACAACCGGACCCCGGGCCTGTTACGACGAAGGCAAGCGGTGCGCCGAAACGCTGTTTTTCGATTATCTGCGCCAGCACAACACCCGCATTCGCGTTGCCCGCATCTTCAATACCTACGGCACCCGCATGCTGCCCGATGATGGCCGGGTGATTTCGAACTTTATCGTCCAGGCGCTGAAAGGCGACCCCATCACCCTTTATGGGGATGGCTCGCAAACCCGTTCGTTCTGCTATGTCGATGATCTGATCGAGGGTTTTATCCGCCTGATGGATGCCCCCGACGACGTTACCGGCCCCCTGAACCTGGGCAATCCCGGTGAATATTCGATCCGCCAGTTGGCCGAAAAAGTGATTGAAATGACCGGATCATCTTCTCAATTGATCGAAAAACCGTTGCCCGAAGACGACCCCCTGCAACGCTGTCCCGATATATCCCTGGCCAAACAGAAACTGGGCTGGGAACCGAAGATTGGCCTGGAAGACGGCCTTGAGCGAACGATCGCCTATTTCAGGGAAATTCTCTAGATCCGTTTTTTTAAAAGGCGAGCCGATTTACACGCTTATACGGAGTCTCGTCATGATTCCCTATAACCGTGACCGGGTCTAAATCAGGCGATTTGCGCCGCGTACACCCGTTTTGCCCAATCCCTGAGGCCGCGACCGGCGGGTGCCGCATCGCCGCCTTCAAGCCAGTCGCGAACGGGAACGGAAAAGCCGGTTTTCGGCTTTCCAAGGACGGCACCCGGCAAGGCCGTTTTCAGGGTCCGGGCCATGGCCTGTTTGTCTGGCCCGTCTTCCGTGCCGATTCGCCCTGCCAACCCTTCGAACAGTACCGGATCGACCAACGGCACGCGAATTTCAACCCCGTGGGCCATGCCCGCCCAATCGGCATCGCGCAACAGCTGGTTACGCATGTACCAGTTGGTTTCAAGCGCCGAAACCTTACGTTTGCCGCCCACGATATCGCGCTGGCATTGATCCAGTCGTTGCGTTGCCTTCAGGTCTTTCAGGCCCCGTTTGATCATTTCGGGGCTCATCACGCCGCGCAATTCGCTTTCAAGTTCCCACGGCATAAACAAGGACCTGCGCAATAAATAGGCCTCCCCATAAGCGCCGCCGTATTCGATCAGGCCTGCCGCCTTGGGCGGAAACCCAAGGCCCGAAAAAAGCGACAGAACCGCCCGCAGGCCCCGCCCCAGAATAGAGCGCCCCGGCAGCCAACCCAAGGCGCTGACCAGTTTCGGGATTTGGGTAAAGCCATCATAACCACACAACAATTCATCCCCGCCAAGCCCCGACAGGGCGACCTTCAGGCCCGCCTGCTTCGCCGCCTTGGCGACAAAATAGGTATTCACACCATCGATACTGGGTTGGTCCATGGCCTCCAGCAGGTCATCGATATCGCCTGCGAAATCAGCACCGGCAACCCGCACCGTATGATGCCGGGTGCCATAGTGGGCCGCAATGTCTTCGGCCAGGGGAACTTCGTCCTGGGCGCTGCCCTTGAATTCATCGAACCCCAGCGTCAAGGTATCCAGATTGGCCCCCTTGATTTCCGAAGCAAGCCCCGTGATAGAGGCCGAATCCAGACCCGCCGACAAGAACACCCCGACAGGCACATCGGAAACGAAATGATGGCGCACGCTGTCGCGCAACAGGTCGGCCAGCGTTCGCCATGGTGTTCCGGGGGGGGGTCCATCGGATGTTTGATCCGTCGCATCCGCCAATCGCCGCGAAACATCGAAAAATTTATGTTTCGGTTGCGGACCGTTTTTGTCGATCCACATCGTCGTGCCCGCTGGCAAAGCGGAAATGCCGTCATACAGCGTATGGGGTTCGGGCACATAACCGAACATGAAGAACCCCACATGCCCCGCCGCATCGAAGGCTGGGCGCGGGATACCGGCCGCAGCAATCCCGGCCAGCAGGGCCTTGACCTGGGAGGCAACCGCTATTGTTTTGCCATCGTTACTATAATACAACGGCTTGATGCCAAACGGGTCGCGCCCCAGAAACAGACCCCCGCGTTCTTCGTCCCAGATCGCAAAGGCATACATGCCCCGCAAATGATCGACCATATCGGTACCGTAACGCCTGTACAGCTGCAGCAGGACTTCGGTATCGGAATTCGTTGTGAAGGCGTAGTTTTCCGCCTCCAGGCGCTGCCGCAGTTCCAGAAAATTGTAAATTTCGCCGTTATAGGAAATCGCCAGACGATCCTTGCCATCGCCCTTAAACATGGGCTGGGCGGCACTGTCGCTCAAGTCGATGATGGCCAGGCGACGATGGGCCAGGCCAATTTTGTGATCGTCGCTCAGCCACTGCCCCTGCCCATCGGGACCGCGCCGGGCCATGGCCCCGTTGATGGCGGACAGCATGTTGCCGTCAACATCCGGGGCGGCTGCGCCGTAGGCGAAAATGGCGGCAAGACCACACATGTTTGTAAGACTATTCCCTTTGTTGGCCGGGCTTAGAAAAAGGACCGGTTCAAAAACGAATTACGCCACAAGCGATTTGAATTCTGCGTCCGCCTTGATAACGTCTTCAAGCAACAGATAAAACGTGTCTTCGATGAGTTCTTCATCGAGGGCTGGTTCCTTGCCGGTTTGCGGGTCGGGCTGCAGTTTGGCAAGAAGGGCGACCACGAGCAGGACCAATTTGCGGTGCTCTTTGACGTGGACCCCGATATCGGAATAGCCGTTGACTTGCAGGTAATTTTCTTCGCGCTTGAAGTGGGCCTTCGCTTCGTCGAGAAACGCACCAACGGCAGACCGGCAGCCCCGTATGTCAGCCTCTTTATGAGCCACTTCGATATCCTGGAGAATGTCGATCAGACGTCTATGATCATCATCAATAAACTTGATTCCGGTTTCGAAAATATCGAACCATTTTATTTTCGCCACGCGGCAAATTCCCCTATTCTTGGCAGCCATTGTCGTATGGCGTTGATATATTCCATTATATGGATATTAATCCATTGATAAATGGTCAAGATTTCCAAATAAGCCTATTTTACCCGGCCGTTATAACAGAGTACATATACCCCCATGAAGCAGGTTATCCAGAATACCCGAACCGGCAAGCTCAGGCTCACCGATGTCCCCGATCCGCGGGTCAAGGCCGGTAATGTCCTGGTCAAGACGCGGGCATCGCTTATTTCCGCCGGTACCGAACGCATGGCCGTGGAATTTGCCCGCAAAAGCCTGGCTGGAAAAGCCCGGCAACGGCCCGATTTGGTCAAAAAGGTGCTCGACAAGGCCAAGCGGGACGGCATCGCCGCGACCTTCCGGTCGGTCATGGCGCGCCTGGACGAGCCGCTGCCGCTGGGATATTCCGCCGCAGGCGAGATCGTCGCGGTTGGCGAGGGGCTGGAAGGCGTCTTTCGGACCGGGCAACGCGTCGCCGTCGCCGGTGCCGGTTTGGCCAATCATGCCGAACTGAACGTTATTCCGGGCAACCTCGTTGCCGCCATTCCAGATGACGTCACCGATCAGGAAGCCTGCTTTGGTACGCTGGCCTCCATTGCCATGCATTCCGTGCGCAATCTCGGGGCCGGTCTGGGCGACACCGTCGCCGTCATCGGGGCCGGGCTGCTGGGCCAGTTGATCATTTCCCTGTTAAAACTTTCAGGCATTCGTGTGCTGGCGCTGGATTACAACGCCGAACGTCTGGGCCTCGCCCAAAAAATGGGTGCCGAAGCCGTGTGCGACCTGGGCGGTGGCGACTTGGACGAGACCGTTAGCGCGATCACTTCAGGGCGCGGCTGTGACGGTGTCATCATTGCCGCGGCCACATCGACCAGCGAGCCGTTTCTGGTCGCCGGAACCATCGCCCGGGACCGCGCCCGGATTTGCATGGTCGGCCTGACCGGTACCGAATTCCCCTACCGGGAATTCATGCAAAAAGAACTGAACCTGGTGGTTTCCAGATCCTACGGACCGGGTCGCTACGATCCGGATTTCGAAGGCCGGGGGGTCAAGTATCCCATCGGCTGGGTGCGCTGGACCGAAACCGAAAACCTGGCCGAATGCGTGCGCCTGATGTCGCCATCGCTGGGGCAGCGGCTTGATGTCGGTGCCCTGACCACCCACACATTTGATTTCGGCGATGCCGAAAACGCCTACCAGTTGGTGACCGGTGGCGGCGAACCCCATCTGGGCGTGGTCATGAGCTACGGCGAAGACAAACCGCAATCGACAATGGTCGCGCCGTCGTTTGCCACGGGCTTAGCGAGCAAACCGAGCGGCTGCGTGCTGGGGGTTATCGGGGCCGGCAGTTTCGCCCGCGCCGTGCTGTTGCCGGAACTGAAAAAAATGGCGGGCGTCACCCTGCATACGGTGGCCACCCAGCGCGGTGCCACCGCCGAACATGCGGGCACCGCCTTTGGCTTTGCCCACACCACGACCGACATCGATGCCGTCCTGGGTGATCCCAACATCAACGCGGTCCTGATCGCCACCCGTCACGACAGCCACGCCGAACTTTGCGGCCGCGCGCTTGAAGCTGGCAAATCCGTGCTTGTGGAAAAGCCCCTGGGGCTTAACCGCGACCACATCAACCGAGTGATTACAGCGCGAAACCAAAGCCAGGGTTTTTTCCAGGTCGGCTTCAACCGCCGCTTTGCCCCGCTGTCGATTAAAATGCGAGATCATTTACAAGGCCGGACCGGGCCCAAGTTCCTGATCTTGAGGGTCAATGCCGGACAGGTTCCCGCCGAAAGCTGGGTCCACGCCGCGGATGAAGGCGGCGGCAGAATCCTGGGTGAAATCTGCCACTTCGTTGACCTGGCCCGTTATTTTGTCGGCGCGCCGATTATTTCGGTACAGGCCGATGCGGCCCAAGCGGATCCAGCTTGCGACGATGTCTCCATCGCCCTTCGATTTGCCGATGGCAGCCTGGCCACCATTGCCTACACAGGATTAGGCGACAGCGCTTTTTCCAAGGAACGCATCGAGGCTTTCGCCAGCGGCACGGTCATGACAATCGATAATTTCCGCGCAAGCTCGCTAACTGAAAACGGCAAAACCAGTGCGCCCAAGGCGCGCGTTCAGGACAAGGGCTTCAAGGTCGGCCTGAAGGCTTTTGTTGATGCCGTCAGGACCGGTGGTACCGCGCCCATTCTGGAATCCGAACTTATCGAAACATCGCTGGCAACCATCGCCATTATGGAATCCCTCCGAGAGGGTCGGCGAATTGACCTATAACATGCAGGAATAATTCTTATGGATCTCGACAGCTTTTACACATCCGAGATGGAATCCCACCAGGAAACCGCAAAGGCCACTCAAGCGGCCCTGCACGATACGTTTCGCGAACTGGTCAACCTGTGCCTGGGCGCCATCGATACGGGAGGTAAGATCCTGTTCTTCGGCAACGGCGGTAGTGCCGCGGATGCCCAGCATCTGGCCACCGAACTGACCGTTCGTTACAAAAAAAATCGTCCCCCCATCGCCGCCATCGCGCTTAGCACCGATACGTCGGCACTGACCGCCATCGGCAACGACTTCGGCTTTGACGATATTTTCGCCCGTCAGGTCGAAGCCCTGGCCCGACCCGGCGACGTTGCCATTGGCATTTCCACATCGGGCAACAGCGAAAATGTGGTGCGGGCCTTAACCGCCGCCAACACCATCGGCGCCACATCCGTCGCCTTCACGGGCCAGGGCGGGGGCCGGTTGGCAGGCATCGTCGAATTGCTGATCGCCGTGCCCTCACCCGACACCGCACGCATTCAGGAAATGCATATTCTGCTGGGCCATATGTTATGTGGCATTCTGGAAAATGACGAGAGCCGCTCATGAGCGATGCCACTTTGATATCCCTGGTCGAACGCCTGGGTGACGCCCGGGTGCTGTGCGTCGGCGATGTGATCCTGGATCATTTCCATTATGGTCATGTGGATCGTATTTCCCCCGAAGCCCCCATACCCGTGCTTAAGCTCGACCGCCAGGATACCATGCTGGGCGGGGCGGGAAATGTCGTGCGTAATCTCGTCGCATTGAATGCCAACGTGCGGTTCATCAGTGTCGTAGGCAACGATCATGATGGCCGCGAAGTTGAACGCCTGTTGGCCGAGCAGGGCGTCGCCGACGTTCCGCTGATCGACAACGGAACCCGCCGGACATCTTCCAAATCCCGCTATCTGGCCGATGGCCAACAAATGCTGCGCACTGACCGCGAGACAGTATTTACGCTCGACAGTGAAATCGAAGAGCGCCTGATCGCTGCCGCCATGACCGCCATGGCCGATTGCAACGTGCTGGTGCTGTCCGATTACGCCAAGGGTGTTCTAAGCCGCAATGTCATCGCCACCCTGATCGCCGCTGCGCGCACAGCCGGCCTGCAAGTCATTGTCGACCCCAAGGGGACCGATTACAGCCTGTATCAGGGAGCGGGTGTGGTGACGCCCAACCGCCACGAACTTTTTGACGCCACAGGCCTGCCTGTTGACAGTGCCGACGACATCATAACCGCCGCCCGCAAACTGATCGTCAATAACAGTATTGGCGCGGTGTTGGTGACCCGAAGCAAGGATGGCATGACCATCGTGCCCGGCAGTGATGCGCCCTGCCATTTGGGGGCCGAAGCCAAGGAAGTGTTTGATGTGTCGGGTGCGGGCGATACCGTTGTAGCGTCGCTTGCCGCCGCCCTGTCAACCGGTGCCGACCTGGAAAGTGCGGCAAAACTGGCCAATGTGGCGGCCGGCATCGTCGTCGGTAAAGTCGGTACCGCGGTGGCCAGCGCCGACGATGTCACCCAGGCCCTGCACCATCAGGACCTGACGTCAGCTGAAGCCAAGATCATGACCCTGGACGGTGCAATTGACCGCATCGAACAATGGCGCCGCCGCAGCCAGACCATCGGCTTCACAAACGGCTGTTTTGATTTACTGCACCCGGGCCACATCTCGCTTCTGGAACAGGCGGCCCAGGCCTGTGACCGGTTGGTGATCGGCATCAACAGCGACTCGTCGGTCAAACGGTTAAAAGGCGAAGACCGGCCGGTGCAATCCGAAGCCGCCCGAGCCGCGGTTATGGCATCGCTGTCCCATACCGCCATGATCATAGTCTTTTCAGAAGACACGCCCCTTGAACTGATCCAGGCGATCAAGCCGGATGTTTTAATCAAGGGTGCCGATTATACGGTCGAAACCGTGGTCGGTGCCGACATCGTGCAATCCTACGGCGGCCGCGTCGTGCTGGCGGAACTGGCCCCCGGTCACAGCACCACGGCAACCATTGCCAAACTGGGGAAGTAAAACCAGTTAATTTTAGAATTGGCGAACGGCGTTCGGTCTTGATGGTGCGGGATTGGTTGCTTTTCATTTTAGGTAAATGGCCCATTAGGGTCGTGTCCCTCAAGCGCCGGGCGGTCCCCTCCGGGGTCCTTGGCTGGGTCTCTGGAAGTCAGACCTTAAAAGCATACAAGAGACAGCCTATCCAGACCGAACTCCTATCCGGCCTTACGACCTGACTTCCAGAGAACCAGCAAGCGCGAAGAGCGCGCCCGCAGGGACACATACCTTAAATGAAAAGCACCCGGTCGCACCCCACCAGCCACTAACACCCCAAACTATTTTCCGGTACCGCCAAACATATCCAGAATCGACTTCCAGAATCCGCCCTCTTTGGGCTGTGCAGGCTGGCCTGCGACTTTTGGTCGGGCCGGTTTGTCACCCGGTGCGGGCAACGCGCGGGGCGGCGTTTTCTGGTGTGCCGCGACCATGAAGTCGCGCCACGCAACGGCCGGCAGGCCGCCGCCGGTAACCCGTTTCATGGGGGCCACGTTGTCGTTTCCCATCCAGATCCCGGCCACCAGATCAGCACTGTACCCCACGAACAAGGCGTCCCGGTAATCCTGGCTGGTGCCGGTTTTGCCCGCAGCGGGCCGCCCCAGTTTCGCTTTTTTTCCGGTTCCGGTGGCGATCACGTCGCTTAGCATAGCGTTCATGGTGCCTGCCGCCCAGGCGTTGATCACCCGACCCGGCCCCGACCCCTGGCGACGATACAGCACGTTCCCCTTGTTATCGCGAATTTCCACGATACCGTAGGGCCAAACGCCGTATCCACCATTGGCGAAGGTGCCGTAGGCGGCGGTCAATTCCAGCAGGTTCAAACCGCTGGTCCCCAATGCCAGACTGGGGATGGCGTTCAGGTTCGACGTCACGCCCAGGCGACGGGCGGTATCGATAACTTTGTCGTAGCCAACCGTGCGGGCGACGCGAACCGCCACCGTGTTGATTGATCCGGCCAATGCCTGTTGCAGGGTCACCGGGCCGGCAAATTTTCTCGAAAAATTACGCGGGGTCCAGCCTTCAATGGTCAGCGGCTTGTCTTCAATCACGGTTTTTGGCGTCATCCCGGCTTCCAGCCCGGCCAGGAAAACCAGGGGCTTGAAGGCCGATCCCGGCTGGCGGCGAGCCTGGGTCACGCGGTTATATTGGCTGACGCCGTAGTCGGCCCCGCCGACAAGGGCACGCACGGCCCCCCCTGGGGTCATCGCAACCAAGGCGGCCTGTCCGACATTGAACCTCTTGCCCTTTTTCAAGGCCCGCGCAATTGCCACTTCGCCATCGGCCTGCAAGCGCCGGTCAATCGTCGTGACCACGGTCAGGTCGCGGTCCCCGACCGACACATAGGACGGCACCTGGGCCAGCACCCAGTCGGAAAAGTAACGGGCCCGACGGGAAGTGCGCACCGGCTTAATGGAGCGGCGACCGGTTTTCACTGCGGCGGCATCGGCCTTGCTCAGATAACCCGCGGCGACCATATTGGCCAAAACCTGTTCGGTTCGTTGTTTGGCACGCTTGGGATTGCTGATTGGGTTGTAGCGGCTGGGTGCCTTGAGCAATCCGGCCATCAACGCCGATTGCCAGATATCGAGATGCCGGGCCGATTTTTGAAAATACCGTTGCGAAGCGGCTTCCACACCATAGGTGCCGCTGCCCAGGTAGACCCGGTTCAAATACACGGTGAAAATCTGATCCTTGGAAAATTTCTGTTCCAGCCACAAAGCCAAAAGCAGTTCCTGAACCTTGCGGCGAAAAGTTCGCTCCGGGGTCAGAAAGACATTTTTGGCGACCTGCTGGGTAATTGTCGACCCCCCCTGCACGACGCGTCCGGCCTTGATATTGGTTACCGCAGCGCGAACCAGGCCGATCACATCAAGCCCGAAATGATCGTAATATCGCCGGTCTTCCGTAGCCATGATGGCTTGTGGCAAGGCCGGCGGCAGATCGTTCAGATGAACGGGCAGTCCGTGAATATCACCAACGGTTAAAAGATGCGCACCATCTGACGCCACCAGGGTCACCGTCGGGCGCCGGGTCGCGGCAAGCGCCTTTTCCACGTCCGGCAAGTCGTAGGCGAAAAAAGCCAACACCCCGATCGCCGCGATTACACCCCACACAACCGTGGCGGCCAGGTACATCAATACCCGTGATTTTTTCGATTTATCCGACATGGGCGCAGTCTGCTCTACCGATCTTAGAAACCGGTTAAGAAAATCAGATATCCAGGTTGGCAACCTTCAACGCATTGGTCTGGATGAAGTCGCGGCGGGGTTCGACCACGTCGCCCATCAAAGTCGAGAAGACTTCTTCGGCGTCGTCCACATGGTTGACCCTGACCTGCAACAGTGACCGGGCGTTGGGGTCGAGCGTCGTTTCCCACAGCTGTTCAGGGTTCATTTCGCCCAGGCCCTTGTAGCGCTGGATGCCAATACCCTTGCGGCCCACTTCCATCACCGTCGATACCAGCGAAACCGGTCCGGCAATGATATATTCCTTTTCCTTGGCGATCATCGTGCCATGGCGGGCATAGAGCTTTTGCAAGTGTGCAGCCATTTCATCGAGCTTTCTGGCTTCGCTGCTGTGAATCAACGCGCCGTCGATGACATGGGATTCCGTAACACCGCGCATGGTGCGGTCGAATTTGAGGCCGCCATCATCGCTGGCAGAACCGACCCAGCCCCGTTCCGTTTCGTCAACCAACGCATCAAGGCGTTTGGCGACATATTCGGCGGCATCCTTGGCGTGTTCTTCACCGGACAGGATTTGCGGGTTGAGCGCGCCCAGAATTGCGGCCTGTTCGATGATATCGGCAGGCACGTGACGCGACAGGCGTTCGATCAAATCCTTGGCTTCGCGCGCACGTATCACCAACTGGTGTAAGTCGGCGGCGGCAACCTGTTCACCGTCATGGGCGGTGAATACCGTGCCGTCATCGATGGCAACGGAAAACAGGTGGTTTTCAAGTGCCGGGTCGTCTTTCAAATAGACTTCCGAATTGCCCCGCTTGGCGCGATAGAGCGGCGGTTGGGCAATATACAGATAGCCGCGTTCGATCAATTCCGGCATTTGCCGATAAAAGAAGGTCAAAAGCAGGGTTCGGATATGGCTGCCGTCGACGTCAGCA
>Ga0316204_10007307_pt1 | contig 16278 bp, 14 predicted proteins | sample 6monrhotite_MG_2_FD_205661 | JGI IMG/M metagenome (GOLD analysis project Ga0316204, IMG submission 205661) | Microbial mat bacterial communities from mineral coupon in-situ incubated in ocean water Damariscotta River, Maine, United States -... | ecosystem: Environmental > Aquatic > Marine >... | reverse complement strand
GAAATGGTTTTGGTCGTTGTCGTTCATGATGGTATTCCTCTATTTTGGACACCTTCGAAATTGAAGGTGAAATAGAAGTATTGACGACAATGACCTTCTCCGCGTCAGCGGCTTCGTTCAACAAAACGGTTGACCAATTAACCCAAAACTTCACATCGGGATCATCATCATCGTAGGCTTCATCTAACGCCCATTGAAAATTATGTAATTTCATTTCACCAATAAAACGAAGCAATCTGGAACGAAGTTTTTTGTGTGCAATACAATCTTCTCGCTGTAATAAACTGGTTAAAATATCGCCAGGATTCTCTCGCCGTATACTGCATACCGCAACCGATAAATACTTATGAATAAGATCTTTACTGCTGAGAAATTTTTGCACCCAACTGTGCACCAGATTATCAGGTAGCCATCCCATGGCAGAAGTCAGCCCTTTAATGGTGGCTTCGTTGCTCAAGCCAACGGACACTACTGTTTTGATTTTTTCTACGTCTCGACTTCTAAATGCGACTATTGCAGCGGTAAAAACTTCACCTGGCTGTTCGAAAGATAAAGCTTCGAGACATATATCCCAAGCAATATCTAACGAGTTCATTAACCCGTCTAGATTGGCGTCAATACGCTTTTCTAGATCGGCAATATCCGCACATGAATAATGAGGCTGATTTAGACCAATAGAGCGTAACACCCACAAAAAAGAAGCATCTGTCACATACTGTTCGTATACGTCTTTAAATGCTTCGGTGGTCGTTTTTTTCGCCCTGAAGGCGTCAAGAATTTTCATGATAAGTTAAGTATTAGTAGACTAGATTTCAATTTTAAATCAACTCGGTTACCAATCCTTAAAAATGACTTTTTTGAGCTCTATCGACTCTTTGACATTATACAGCCTGACTCGGCTATTTGAGCGAGGATATTGAAGGTCAAATTCCATTCCTATCCTTTGTTGCTCTTCAGTTAACCCTTCATGTGCATTTAGCTGTTCAAATGCCGATACGATTTCTAAGTCGTCAAAATTCACCCTATAAATATACTTATTTGTCTCAAAATACATTTGTAAAGGTGCAGGTAATAAACGCAACTTTTCCGATTCGACAAACGGAAAATGCCCCCTTTCACTCTCGCCATTAACATATTTAATGTTAAAACCATAAATAGGTTCACTTTTGGAAGTTGCTATCCAGTGATAACGAGCTCGATAACGTGACCATAAATCAAAAGGGATACCGTTTTTCTTCAAAGACTCGCGCTGCTCAGGACTAATCGCTTCATCCAAGCCGTCTTGAACATATTTATCACTCTGCGCTTTTGATTCAAACGGTAAATTAAAAGCAATACTCGGATCGAGTTCCACTTTTTCAGCTTGACCAAAAAACACTTCAACCCCTGGACCACCCTTGACCCACACTGCAACCGCCCCCCCGGGAGCAATACCCACCATCATTTTACTGTAGGTCGGGAACTCTTTTTTTTCTTCCTTTTGTTGGTTAACACCTTGCTGGAAAAGCTCCACAATTCGATCATAAGGCAAGTCAAACTCGCCTCGATAAAATTGCTTTTCTGTATAGGAGAAAAAGGTAATTTCTAACCGATCAGGTAATGTATGTTTGATGCTGCCATGACTGGACGTAGGATCGCCCCAATCGCCGTTTAAAGTGCCACCGTCTGGAATATAGAGCCCTCGATCTTCGCCTTTGAAAAGAAAAGTCCCTTTGATAATTTCCATTGGGTAACCTTCAGGGGCGCACTCGGTTGCATTCCATTCAAACTTAGTATTTTCTTTAGTCATGACGTTACTGCATCCTGTTAACAAAATGAATAAAACATAGACACTTTTCCGTAATATAAATATGAACTTAAACATCATATGAGGGCTTTTTGCTTAAAATATTTTAGGTTCTTCCGTTTTACGAGAAAGATAAAAACGAGTAAAAACTCGCGAACTAATTAGGATTGAAATGATATAGTTACTGTGAGGAAAGTTGTTCATTTGCTACCTTCTCCTTGGTATTCACTAACAACGTTTCAGGTTCAAGCAATGCAAGCTGTAAAGCTGCCGCTTGACGTTGGCGTTGCAAACCATCCTTTATTTTACTTTGCAAAGCTTCAGGGCTTATCGCTGAGCCCATAAAATAGCGCTGTCCCGCAGCATATTTACCACCGTGTTTTTGCCATGTATAGGCAACTTTATCAACATCAGGAAATGGTAAATTTTCATCTTCATCAAGACTCACATTCTCGTCATTTGGATCATCATTTGGAACAACCGTAATGACATCTGGTCCATCAATCATTAATTCATAACGCTCAAGAGAAATACCAGTGATCATCACAAAAGCTTCTGCAGCTATTTTTGCGGTTTCCATTTTACGCATTTTTTCAATTAGCCACGGCACCGGAAGCGGATCACCTAAGACACCAGTTGCCTGAATCACTGCTCTAGCCTGCTCTGGATCGGCTGCCAAACGAGAAATCCATTGACGGGCAGTCTCTACGGGTAAAACCCTAAAGGCTGTTTGAATAGCGAGATGCTGTAATGATCCATGACTTTCAACATAGTCTTGTAATTGATCGACTGCAGAATAATCGCCTAGCAAAACAGTTGACCAATTGACCCAAAACTTCACATCGGGATCATCATCATCGTAGGCTTCATCTAACGCCCATTGAAAATTATGTAATTTCATTTCACCAATAAAACGAAGCAATCTTGAACGAAGTTTTTTGTGTGCAATACAATCTTCTCGCTGTAATAAACTGGTTAGAATATCGCCGGGATTTTCTCGCCGTACACTGCATACCGCAACCGATAAATACTTATGAATAAGATCTTTACTGCTGAGAAATTTTTGTATCCAACTGTGTACCAGATTACCAGGCAGCCATCCCATAGCAGAAGTCAGCCCTTTAATGGTAGCTTCGTTACTCAAGCCAACCGACACGACTGTTTTAATTTTTTCGACATCTCTGCTTCTAAATGCGACTATTGCAGCGGTAAAAATTTCACCAGGTTGCTCGAAAGACAATGCCTCTAAACAGATATCCCAAGCGATATCTAACGAGTTCATTAATCCATCCAGATTAGCGTCAATACGTTTTTCGAGATCGGCGATATCCGCACATGAATAATGAGGCTGATTTAGACCGATAGAGCGTAACACCCACAAAAAAGAAGCATCTGTCACATACTGTTCATATACGTCTTTAAATGCTTCGGTGGTCGTTTTTTTCGCCCTGAAGGCGTCAAGAATTTTCATAGAGATTAAACTAGTCTGATAATGTCATAGATTGAAATCAATTAAACGATCAATCTTTAAACACCACTTTTTTTAGCTCGATAGACTCTTCGGAATTATATAACCTGACTCTGCTATCCGACTGAGGTACTTTGAAATCAAATTCCATTCGTATGAATTTTTCATCACCTATTAGCTTTTCATTAGAATATAATTTTTCAAACGCTTCCATTGTTTCATATTCCTCAAAATAAACTTCATAAACTTTGCCTTTTGCTCTAAACAATAAGGAAACAGGAGCAGGTAATAACCGCTGCTCATCTTTTAGTTCATAAAATTTAAATCGTCGAAAAAATTCACCATTTACAAACGTTGTGTTCGGGTCTTTTAGACTATATCCTTCAGCATCAACAGGTGCCCACAAATACCGGTTGCGATAACGAGACCATAATCCAAAAGGAATACCCTTTTTGTTCAAAGAGTCGAGCTCGTCAGGTGTTAAAGAGTTAGGTAATTGTTTTTCAATATATGCGTTTGACTCTTCTTCCGAATCAAAGGGTAAATCGAAAGCTTTACTGGGATCTAATTCAATTTTTTTAGCCTTGCCAAAAAACACTTCTACTCTTTGCCGTCCGGTCACCCAAACTGCAACGACCCCCCCAGGAGCGACACCTGCTACGATTTTTGAATAGGTTGGAACCATATCTTCATCCGATTTGAATGCTTCGACACCAGCTTGAAAATACTTAACCATGGTATCGTAAGGTAACTCAAATTCACCTTGATAAAATTGTTTTTCAACATACGAAAAAAAAGTAATTTTTAATCGATCAGGTAGACCATAATCGATATGTCCATGACTTGAACGTGGCTTTCCCCATCCTCCGTGAAGGGTTGCGCCGTTTGGAACATATAGCCCGCGTTTTTCTCCTTTAAACAAGAAAGTTCCCGATATAACTTCCATGGGGTAGCCCTTGGGTCCACTTTCCGCTGCACCCCAGTCAAATGTGGTCTTTTTAGCCATAACGTTACTGCATCCTGTAAGAAAATGTAAAAAAATACTAACGATAAATAATATTCTTAACTTAAGCATCATAAATAAATCTTGTCCGTTTACCATCTTTTATACGCGGTGCATAACCAATGCCTACTCGTGCCGAAAAGTTAAAATGCTTATGCCTTATCTCTTTAAGAGATAAATCATCTAGCCAATCTTCAGGTTTCGAATTGCTCGTACCGGCAACATAACCCTTGATTCTTGTTTCAAAGTCAGTTAATTCAGCTTTTTCAATTATCTTATTTGCGCGGTCTTCAAGTTTGGAATTTATCGTCAAATTAGCGTGCTCTCCCCTAGCAAATTCTGCCATGATTTTTAACGGGATGTTTGAGTAAGCGCTTTCTATACCTGTGCGATTCACCTTCAAAAGAGCATAAGCCTCTCGACGGTTTATAACGCTCCCACCACGACGCCTCCGCCGATATTTTATTTCAATTTTAATTTCGTCTTCGGTGTACCAACCCTGTTCGATAAGGTTTTTTCTGTCTTGCTCAATTTCTTCAGGTTTGCCTTTATTAATCAACATTTTTTCAGAGTTCTTTACTGAGTAAACAATATCATCTTCGTACTCTTCATTTCTTGAGTCCTCTTTAGATTTAATCTTTTCTTCATCAGCTGTGTTGTAACTACCGCCAACATCTGAATGAACACCTGGCAAGAAATACTCTTCTCCCCCTTTACATTTGGCACCCTTTATATTGTGCAATGGAAAATCCTTACGGTGTTCGTCTGCAGAAGCAAGGTGAACAGCCTTTTTTGCGTATTTAATAGCCTTTTGTTCTAAACGATTATTAGACGATTTAAATTTTTGACTTGCTAGATAGGAAAGCACTGTATCGTACAGCCCTGCAAAACCAACTTCAATCACCGATTCTTCAACCTCATAACCAAACTTTTGTAAACGATTAAAAAGCTTATCTTCATCTTTCAATAATAAATGGATTGCGTAACGTGCTGTTGCAGCTCCACGACTAAAACCAAAAACATCAATAGTTAATTTTTCAATATAGTGCAAGTCTTTTTCAAAATCTTCAAAAGCCAAAATAGCGGTCATCGCTTTATCAACTCCCTGCTCAGCTCTACTCGGGACACCTGAATCACCTATTGCCAAGGCATAACCCCAAAAACTATCTCCTTCAAGATTAAATGTTCCCTGTCCTTCAATATATTCACTCTTAAAAAAATCATAACCCTTGGCAGTCTCCTCAATATGCGATTCCATAATGGCAATATTGGTTCTACCATTTTCAAAACTACTACCTGACTCTGTATTATCTTGATAATCTTCAGTGTTATGTTCTCGCGCTTCTATATTGAAACGATTATTTAATGTCCCATCAAAAAATAATGCAATGTGCATTTTTTTTGGCTTTTTATCCGATTTCTTTTCTTTTTTTTCTTTTTGCGGAGCAATTACCGCCACACCTTCACCATTGTCCATTAATTTACCCTCTCGGTATCGATAACTTTATATGCATTAGCTTAACCATTTATGCCACGACCGGCAGTTTTTCAACCACAATAGCGCCACGCTTGGCAGAATCAGAGGAGCTATAAACTAAATGTGCGTTAGCTTCTTTGCTATTCAACAGATCTTGCGCTGCTACACTAATTAATACAGGAGCGGTTGCTGCACCTAAATCGCCAAAACAATCAACTGGATGTTCAACTTGAACTTCATCACTCAATGATTTTTTATTACGCAGCTGCGCGACACCTAACTCTTTTGCCCAAAAATTTTCACCGTTCAAACTGCTATATATACTGCTAATATTCTTCTGCTGATGATTGATCAAGGCTCCTTTAAACGCGCTATCTAAGCCATCGCCGCGATAAGGTTCTTGACTGTACATATGCCCTAGCTCGTCGGAAACCCCTGGAGGATTAAGTGCAATAACATGACCATCTTGAACATTGGCTAGTTCAATATGCTTTGTTAATAGTAAAAAACCCGCCGCTTCTCCCGGTGCAAACCCGTTATTTGCGCCAGCAGTTAATAAACGCCGTTTTTGATCTAATTTATCTAACAATTCATCTTCTAAATAGGAGTCACTTCCGCCGATCAAGATAAACTTATATTCTGTGTCATATAAATAATTAAAAGCCATCTCAATTGCTTCAATACCTGCTGCTCGCCCAGAATAAATCGTTCGGCTCAGTGCGGGATCAATCCAAGTCTTGGCACTTGCGGCAAGGTTCTCAATCAAGGGTGCTAAGCCTTCATTATCAAATTGATATTCAGACATCGCCATCACTAGTGGAACGGCTTTTTCAGTTTCATGTTTTCCACATGCTTCGTTTAGAGCAACAACCGCCATAATTGTTATATGATCATGACGCTCGTTATATCGATCGCCTTCGTCAATTTCAAGATCTATTTCGAGATCTATTTCATTAAAAATATCTTCTGGAACCAAAGCCATAGTGACTGGTTCACCGTTGGAATTTTCGTAACGGGTCGCTCCGTAAGCACTTATTCCAGCGTTGACCGCTGCAACAGTCGACTCTACATCCACACCTAACGAACTGACCAATCCCATGTTAGCTATATAGAGTTTCCGCTCCGACATGCTAACCCATTATATTCTTTTTGTTATGAAATAAAGGGTCACCCAGTCGACAAGCATTTTTACCTTCAAACTTCACATCAAAAGAATACATCATAAATTCACATTCTGATTTATTGACACCACTTGCAACGCCGCCTATTTTCCCGGGTTCATCACCCGTGCTTTTGGAATATTTTGCACCTTTAACCATCGGCATTTGACCATCAGTCTTAACTGTTTTTGGTCCTTTTACCGTATCGGAAGCTTGCCCTAGGTTTGGATAAGGGATAGGAACAACAGAAGGACCAATCTGCGTTTTACAAACGTCTGGAAAAACAAGGCTTTTACCACCACTGCCTTTGTGAACTATGCCTCTGGTATTTGCAAATGTTGTTTGTCCCATCTGTACTCCGTTATTATAATAATTAATTATCGTAGTTTAGTTCTTAAACAACCATACTAACGCGATAACTTAACTTCTATTTCACTAATGTTGAGCGATTTTTTATCGCATTCAAAACCTGCTTTCCACACCAATGACAATTGTAATTTGTTAGGATCGAGGATCAAACTTTCAATTTGCATTTGAGGCGCATAAACCTTCCCATCATCCATATTAACTTTACACAACATGTTTACTTCTGGCAAAGCGACTCGTATATCACCATTTGGGTGCATGTTTTTTATATAAACAGGCTCTCCACCTTTGAGATAACCTGGATAAATTAAATCAGGATGCGCAGAATTTAAAAACCGGCTATCAAAATCAAGAGGTAAATAAGGTGCCCTTTCACTTTGCCAAGCATCATCGTAAGTTCCCGCAAACTGACGCCTTGGAAGCCAACTTGACGCAAACGCACCAAATCCTGCTGGCATAGGGTTATCATTAAAGTTTTGTATCAAATCACTAGGATCTTCAATATTTGGAAGGGGCAAACCATCCATTTCATGAACATCTCTCTTTCCAGAAAAGCTGCAGCCTACAGGATTTCTTTCATCAACAATACATTGCTGATCATCAAAATCGTGTCGTCCGCCAAACGCCCTTTCGTAAACGATAGGCATCGAGGTAAATGGTTCTGGCATCGATATCTCGCCATTATTCCAGACTCTATCGCCGATCACTCGTAGTGTTTTACGCACTTGGCCAACCTCTAACTGAACATCAAGTTGCCTAACAGGTTGCTGATTTGGCGCATAAGCCTCGCCTAACATAATAATATCTGTTGCTGACTTTCCTGTGTGAAAATCTGACGGGCATTTAATGCTCGAATCTTCAGGCTCGCCCCAGTATTCATCAGCAGCTTGAGGCGGTAACTGCTCTTCAACTAGCGTCCAAGATTTGCCCAACGCGAATGTTGCTTTAACGACCGTATATAACGTATCTATTCCTTGCTCATTTGGAAAAAGAGTAACATCAGCGGCAAATGGAGTGGCATTTTTGAGTTGTAACATAAGTGTTTAATTGACCTGAACCGAACCACCCATAATTCGGTTGACACCTGTTGAGCGATTGAGCAAATATTTGCCTCTGATCAAGATTTTCCCCGCTTTTGTCAATGTGATACTCGCGTCACCACATTTTAATACAATCTCTTCTTTGCCTTCTAAAACAACACGATTTCCATCAATGTATGCGGTATTTGATGGGTTTTTTTCAACCTCATTGGTCGCCGAATCCTCTTCTTCACTTTGACTTTCCGGCTCAGTCACAAACTCCACATTGTTTAGAATATCTAAAAGAGGATTATATATTAGCCCCACAATGACCGGTTTGGAAAAGTCACCATGGGTAAATAACAACGCTATCTTACGTCCTTTATGCTCATGTGTAATAGCAACAGTCGATATTGCTGAAAGAACGTTGCCATCCGCTCCGGGATAGATCACTTGCGGCTCTCCTACACCATTAAAACCAAGTAACTCGCCAATAATGATTTCACCCGGTGCAATGTTTGGCATTGGCTTGAGCGATTCTTCTTCGACCAGAGTGTCCGACTGCAAAAAAGGGTCGCTATTATATTCACTACCATTCATATTTCAACATCAACCCTAGTTTACGGACGTTGGGTTGCCTTTGATGACAACACTACCAGAACCCTTCACATTGATGTTCGTACCGCTAATCGTAATATCACCGTTCTTTTTCATTACAATTTGTGCACTGCCTGTTTTCAAGGTGATTGAATCTGCCGCCTCCATATTAATGGTTTTAGCAGAAAGATCGTACTCTTTGGTGACGGCTTCGGTATATTTCCCGCTGACTCGTTCTTCAAGGTCTTTATCAACACTGATGAACATGTTCTTACCGATACTTTCGTTATGATTTTCCTTGATTGTTATATCTATATTTTTACCAACTGTTTCACTGTGATTTTTACCAACATCGATGGTTTTATTTTCACCTATTTTTTCAGTTTGGTTTTTACCTACAACTTTGTCGCGGTTATTATCAATTTTTGAGTTTTCATTGTGTTTGACAAATTTATTTCGATCATTGTCGACGGTTAAACTCTCGTCATTTTCAACTCGAGTATCAAGATTTTTTTCTGCATGAATATAAATTTGCTCATTATCTTTTTTATCTTCAAAGCGCAACTCGTTATAGTTTTGCGGTGTTCCACCTTTGGTCGAACGCGTTTTGATACCACTTTGGGTCTTTGATGGGTAGGTCGGTTTGTTCTTACCGTTGTACACACACCCGGTAACTAACGGTCTATCAGGATCGCCATCCATAAAACTAACGATCACTTCATGTCCGATCCGCGGAATAAACGATGCGCCCCACTGATTACCCGCCCAGCTTTGAGACACTCGAACCCAACAAGAGCTATTTTCATCCATTTTGCCTTCTCGATCCCAAATAAATTGAACCTTTATTCGGCAATGATCGTCAATATAGATCTCTTCGTCTTTGGGACCAACCACCACAGCAGACTGCGGTCCGCGCATCACTGGTCTTTTATGCTCTTGCAATGGTCTAAAATGGATTTTAGAAGGGATACAAAGTAAAGAATTTCCGTAACTAACATCTGCCTGCGTTCCATTATAATAACTATCATCACTCACCCGGTGATGAATACCAACAATAATGTACTCGCCCTTCTCGCTTGATGTACTGTGATTTTTGACGGTAAATCGTCCTCCGGCATAGAAACTACTGCAATCAGTAGAGGCTTCCACCATATCTCTGCGAACTTCCTCGGCGTCTAACCGGATCTTTGAGATGGTTTTACTGGAGCCCGCTTTATATATGCTGGGATATTCGTAATGCTCAAATTTATTGTTTTTAGCGAACTTACTGTTGGATTTTTCGTTGGCAAAAAGCGATTTGGTTGGCTCTTTAAAGTTGTAATCAGTCAAACTCCATTGACCTTTTCTGAACTCAAAATTACGCTCCCAAGTGTTTATTTGCGAATTGGGGTTAGTGCCATTTGAATAATCTAAATCAGTTTCTCCACAAAGATCGTATGCATTTTTTTGATCAACCATATGCAGCATATGTTTCTTATCGTCGTGTTTAAAATAGTAGGCAATCCCTTCTTCTTCTAATAATCGACAGACAAAATCAAAATCGGACTCATTATGCTGTATGCAGTATTCACGCTTTTCACCACCTCCAGCATTAAATTTAAAGTCGGTAAAACCGAGATCTGTAAATATTTGAGATATTATTTCTTTGCTGTTCTTATTTTGGAAAATCCGATGATCATTGGTTTTCTGCAAAAACCAAAGCCAAGGCACCATAATCATCCTATAACGATACAGTCCGAACGACTCCGGCTCACCACGCGTAAAATGACTAATATAACCATTAAATTTACGCTTTGTTTCGTTCTGGATGGTAACTGTTGCGGTTTTGCCAACGATGTCTTCGACTGTAATATCATTCCTTTCAGAAAGCACTTCAATATGAAAATTGAACATTTTGGAAATATGTTCATCGCCTTCAAAACTTGTAATTAGGAAAGTATCTTTCCCTAAAGAAAAATCAGTAATTGAGATTAAATGGTTATCTTGACTGAATTGACTCATAAGATCCTCTGTATTCGGCTGAATTAAGCATCAGCTCCTGTGCTCGTTCTCTAGGTGAAATTAGAAAAACCTAATAGATAGTTAGGCGTTTAGCAGTTACAAAAGAAGAGAAAATTGGACGGCTATCGCACTTATTCATTATTCTAGCAGATACTAGCGTTATTCCCGCTCCAATTCAATACTCAAAAGTGGTTATTTGCAAACCTAAACGTTTATTCTAGAGGACTTCATGCTAATAACAGTATAAAATTCATCATAATGGCAATAATACCGTTTTACTCGATAAATTCATCAGGTAAAGTCCTGTTAAAATAGAGCTAAGTAACGATGTGTAGAATGAAAAAAATATATTTTCAAAAGATGATTCCACTTTGAAGATTTTGTTAATTGACGATCATGAGATGTTTCGCGATGGGATTTCCATGCTTTTGACTCGTGAATATTCGGATATTGAAATACTTCAAGCGCAAGATCTCCCCGAAGCTGTTCGACATTTAAAAAATCATACAGAATTAAACATGATTTTATTGGACTTGCATTTACAAGATTCATCTCCACATGAGAATATAAAATGCATTAAAAATCGTCATCCTAAGACCCCGATAACGATTATATCCGGGGAAGAGCGTCCGGAATTTGTCCGAAATATTCTTGAATATGATGTCAAAGCCTATATTCCAAAAACGATTGGCAATAACGAATTCATCAACGCCATTAAACAGGTTTTAAACGGTGAAAATTTTCTGCCACCAAGTATCGCGGCGGAAATCAAACGCTCTCAAGATGAAGGCAATCCTTCGATTTATCAATTAACAGAAAGACAAAAGCAAGTTTTGGCGCTAATGGCTCAAGGGGTCAGCAATCAACAAATCGCTGATAAATTGAATATCTCAGGTAATACCATCACGGTGCATGTAAAAAATATCCTAAAAGTATTGAATGCTGCTAATAGAACCGAAGCGGGTTTTATTGCGATGAAATACGGGCTTGTTTGATTGGTTCAATTACCCCTACTTTCGGTTAACGAGCAGCTTTTTGACTCTATCTTTTAATTTTTGTGGATCGGCGGGTTTGTGTAAAAACGCTAAACCCGATTGATTAATATGAGTTAAACTTTCCTCACCAGTATCACCAGTTAAAATAATTGCAGGGATTGATTCTTTACAATATTCACAAATTTCTTGGACTAAATCGACTCCGTTTTTATGGTTTGGTAACCGATAGTCCATCACCAGTATTTCTGGAATGATTTCTTCCTTGGTGAGTAACTCCATAGCATTTGAGTATGAATTAGCTGTTAATACTAGACATTTCCAACTTGAAAATAAGCGGCTGATACTGTCTAATACAACCTCGTCGTCATCGACCAAGAGTACTACTTTGTCTTCTAAAATTGTATCGCCGATTGACTTTCCTTTTTGGGTTACTATTTGAACTTGTGGTTTTTCGCCAGTTGGTAAAGCAATTGAAAAAGTGCTGCCCTTACCCTCTTCCGATTCCACTAAGATTTTTGTATCTAATAATTTTGCAAGCTTATTGACTGCATAAAGACCTAACCCAAACCCCTTACTTCGATCTCGCTCAGGGTTTTCAACTTGGTAAAATTCGTCAAAAATTTTGTCGATATGCTCATTTGAGATACCTATGCCTGTGTCTAAAACTTGCAAAGTCAAAGTACCATTTTCTAATTTACACGTAACTTTAACATGACCTTCTTTAGTGTATCGAAGACCATTTTCGACAAGGTTACGCATGATTCGTTCAACACTTACGATATCACTGTAAGCGTAGTAATTTTCGGTTATGAATTCTATCGATAAGCCGCGATCTAAAGCGCGTAATTGATAATCGTTTCGTAATTTTTCGAAAAGTTCTTTAATAGAAAAGTTAGACTTTACAACATTCACTAAATTGGCATTGAGCTTAGAAATATTGAGTAATTGATTTAATAAATGTTCGAGAGCTTGGTAGGCTCTCAGAGTTTTATCAAACAACGCCTTTTTGTGAGGCTCTCTCAGAAATTCAGAAAGCATCGTTATGTAGAAACCTAACGCCTGTAAAGGTTGACGTAAATCATGGCTCGCGGAAGCTAAGAATTGGGACTTGCTTTCGTTAGCTTCACTTACTTTCTTATTCTGCATCTCCAGCTCTTTTTGAAGGAGAGTGTGTTTTCGCTCCCGTACTTTATATAGTTTTCCTAAAATCAATAGCAAGCCGATATAACCAAATAAGAATAATATAACATAACTCTTACTGCTATACGGTGACGAAAAGTTGAAGTAGATTAACGGAGTAATCATAGCAATAACGAAAATGTATAGGCATTTATTACAAGTTATTAACATAGAGATATAAAAGGTTAAAACCGTTAGAAACGCCAAAATAATACTTTCACCATACTCTTCGGGTAATTCACTTTTAAGAACAAAAAATAGCCCAGCCCAAACTAATCCTCCATTCAGACTACTCAACAACAAAAACCACATTTTCGGCAGATACTGGGCTTTTAGCTTTATTTTAAGATTAGGGCTAAGACAGATAATGCCTTTCAAGTGAATTAAATATGACGCAGATAAAACTATAAACAAATAATTAAATAAACCGTACTTTTGATATATGAGCGAAGATAAAACTAAGGACGAAGCAATCCCACCGTAAGAAAGCGTAAATAAAATGATCCGCATCTCTTTCAAACTATTAATACGAAATACCCTAAACAATCACGCCACAACCAGTACTAGATGCATTGCTTAATCCAATGAATAAATATTTACTGTTCTAATTAAGGGGGAAATGACTCTTTTTGCCAGATATGCTTTAAGAATTTTAACTCCGGCAGGTTTTTGAAGAAAAACCCAAGAAAAGCATATTTTTCTTGGGTTTTATATTAAAGATACACCCGATTCGAACTATACAGAAGCACATTTCACTAAGTCAAAACCTGCAACTGTTTGCTTTTGCTTGCCATGAGTAGCATCAGAATCTTTATACTGAGCTATTATTTTTGTATAGCTCAAGCTAATCTGTTCCTGTGGCTCATTTTCTGCGTCTCCACTAATTGAATAGCTACTGACCATACAATTTTCCAATTCATAGCTTAAAAATTCATCGTTTCCAGCAGCACCAGTTCTTACAACTCTAATTGTCGCTGTTTTACCTTCTACACCAGCTACTCCAGCTTTGAAAAGGTTGGTGCATGAGCAATCCATAGCTTTACTCACGGTTACTTCACTTAACGCTGGACGAGTTGCTTCTCTGTTTGTCATATTGCCGGCATCCATAGTAATTCCTCGATGAATGCCAAAAGCAAAGTGATCCAGTTGGATCATATCCACATAACCTTCTGCAGTAACGTTACCTTTAATTCCATCAAAATCTAAATATATAGCCATTATTCTTTACTCCAATATTAATTTAATTTATTTACCCAAAATGGGCTGTTTTACTACCTTTAAATGTTCCTAAACAACTCTTTGCTTAAAACAAAAAGCCTTAAAAACATCGACTGTGGCAAATATAGCAAGGCGGTTAATTTTAATAAATAACCAATTATGGGTATTTTTATATTTTCTTTGAAAAACTGCATCATTGAGGACGAAATGCAACCCAATATCAGACATATATGGACACCTCCGTAAAGTCAAGCCAAACTCGTCCCTAGTCAAATTAATTTTGACTATTTTTTCTCTAGTCAACTTTGTCCCGTATTGCATTCCCGATAAGTCGGTTTATCAAAACTTATAACCCAATATCAGACAGTCAACTAATAGCCATTCTCTAACGGTGTCCGAGCAACAAGCGAAGGCGTCGATTATTTTTGACCTAATTCCACCCAGCAAGGCGTGAAAACCCAATATCAGACAGTCAACTTATAGCCAACCCAATATTAGACAGCCAAACCCAATATTAGAAACCCAATATTAGACAGTCAACTTATAGCCATTCTCTCACAAACCCAACCAACAATCTCCTACAAAAATTTGCGCTTTCACCAATAGCGTCCTGTTTTCTCCTCCTGCAAAATATCAGCTTAATATTAATTCAAGGAAGAACAAAATGACCATTGCTCGAAAAAACATTGTCGATAATCAAACATCCGGCTTTTATCACTGCACCAACCGCTGTGTCAGGCGAACCTTTCTGTGTGGAATTGACGAGCTAACGGGCAACAACTATTCCCATCGAAAAGATTGGCTCGAGCGCCGAATGTTGGAACTGTGCGATATTTTTTCGGTTGATATTTATGCCTACGCGGTGATGGATAATCATTATCATATGGTTTTATATCTCGACCCGCTCGCGCCACAAAATTGGAGCAAAAAAGAAGTTGCTGAGCGATGGCTTTCTGCTTACTCTGAAAAATCAGTCGACCCAAAATTCGCCAAACAGCGGGAACTAAAGAAACAGGCAATTATGGCGGATAAAGAAAAAATCCAACTTTATCGTGAAAGACTCGGTTGCTTATCATGGTTTATGAGCCGACTCAATGAACCGCTGGCAAAGCAAAGCAACCAGGAAGAAAACTGCACGGGTAGCTTTTGGGAGGGACGTTATTCTTCTCAAGCCTTACTCGATGAAGCTGCCGTGTTATCTTGCATGGCGTATGTCGATTTAAATCCTGTGAGAGCTAAAATCACCGAAAAGCTTGAAGAGTCTATGAATACCTCCATCAAAAAACGACTGGATGAACTCAAGCAAATTGAACCCATCGACGTACAAACTCAACTTGATACAGCCATTTCTGCCATATCCAATCAAGTGAGTAGCAAAAAACTATCCATGTCGTTAAAAAGTTATATCGAATTAGTCGAATGGACGGGAAAGTCGATTGTTTATCCCAACAAAAATACCATGCCAGCCAATATTTCCTCCTGCTTAAAACAACTCAATTTACAACAAAACCATTGGCTGAACCAACTCGAAAACTTTGAGAAACACTATTGTCATGTGGTTGGTCCGATTGAACTTATTCAACAAAAAGCTGCACAACTCAAAAAGCGATGTATGAAAGGCATGTCTGCGGCACGATTGCTTTATGAAAAAACAAGCTAGGTTTATTTTCTAACCCGTTCTTATATGAAATGGTTTGAACCCAATATCAGACAGTCATCTTATAGCCATTCTCTCACAAACCCCACCAACAATCTCCTACAAAAATTCGCGCTTTCACCAATAGCGTCCTGTTTTCTCCTCCTGCAAAATATCAGCTTAATATTAATTCAAGGAAGAATAAAATGACCATTGCTCGAAAAAACATTGTCGATAATCAAACACCCGGCTTTTATCACTGCACCAACCGCTGTGTCAGGCGAACCTTTCTGTGTGGAATTGACGAGCTAACGGGCAACAACTATTCCCATCGAAAAGATTGGCTCGAGCGCCGAATGTTGGAACTGTGCGA
>Ga0316204_10007306_pt1 | contig 16284 bp, 14 predicted proteins | sample 6monrhotite_MG_2_FD_205661 | JGI IMG/M metagenome (GOLD analysis project Ga0316204, IMG submission 205661) | Microbial mat bacterial communities from mineral coupon in-situ incubated in ocean water Damariscotta River, Maine, United States -... | ecosystem: Environmental > Aquatic > Marine >... | reverse complement strand
AAGGTAAGATTGTCACCGGCAAACGCCGGGGCACTGAAAGATAATCCAATAGCCAGCGCCGCGATCATCAATGATGAAGCCGCGATGGAAGAGCCTGATAAACGGCTCTTGGAATACTCTGTCCTAGCTTTCCTCATAATCCCCTTCGATACGCATGTCATCGTGTTGTGCGTCTCCACTTGCCAAGGAGACTCTCCTTGTATTGCGTCTGCTAATCTGCCGAAGCGGATAGTTTGCCATCTCCGACGGTAATAACCAGGTCGCGTTCACGAATGGTCTGGGCACCGGCGACCAAACGACGTGCCACTTCAGCAGGGCTCAGATTGTAATCAAATCCCACACCCTTGATGGCGTCGACCAGATTGACCGGCTGCATTTGTGATATAAACCGGACCTTGACCTTGTAATCACCGTTCATGGTGACCTGAGAGCCGTCAACTTTGTATTCGGCCGTTCTTTTGCCCAAAGGCTCGATCGTCCGCTTGTGTTTGCGGGCACCTCGGGGGCGGCCATAAATGGTTGTCGCGCGGCGTTCCGGGCGAATGAAGGGCTGTACCGAATTCGATAGGTTGATGGCCAGGACCTGTTCGCGTTCGCCGCCTCTGGCCATGCGCACCATGAATTTGGATTGCAGGTTGAAGAGGTCCTTATCAAGCGGCAACTTGCCAGCATGAACGTAAAGCGAATGAAGGTCCCTGACGTCACCGTTAGGATCGCGATCACCGGATTGATAGACAATCTTTCCTTTGGGGTCCGTTACGGTGACTTCCAGATACATCAACCGTTCAGCATCAAACCCGGTGGGGACGCTGTGCCCGTTGGTCAGGTTTTGCACATCTATTTCAAAGTCGATTCCGCGGCTATCAGCTTGAGCAACCCGGATTTCGCTTAATTCAAAAGCGTTTCGCAGAACTTCCAGGCGTTTCCCTTCCGCCCATTTCAGGCGTTCGAACTGTTCTGAAATAATATCCCGGGCGTCATAGCGATCATCAATGGATTCCCAGGATTCCGGGAATTTATAATCTTCGGCAACCGTATCTTCGAAATCATCGGTACCCCATCCGGCTTCGTGATCAAATTCCAGCCACTCCCTGAGTGTCTTGAATTCGGCCGCCTGTACGCTGTGTGGGAAAATGCCGGGGTGTACGATCGAATAATCGGGCCCCGCGAAGAAATGGTTGGACAGACGGCGGGTCTTGGTCGGTACACCACCGATAACCGCCGCAGGGCCTTCTTCATAGCCCGTATTCGCGCCCTGTTCTTTGCCCATATGGCAGTCCTGGCAGGAAACGCCGTCGCGTGCGGCGGAAGTCCGCTTGTATTCAGCAAATGCTTCTTCAAGACGAAAACCGTTCAGCAAGGTGACATCGTGACATGTGGCGCAAAAGCCTGATTCCGTAATCTGGAAGAAGCGTTTGACTTCGGTGTGGATCTTGCGGCCCGCTTCGTCCTTCTTCGTGACAACACGATATTCTTCGGGCTTGGAAATGACGCGCTTCAATTCAGCATCGCCATCTGGACCCGATACCGACTGCAACAAGTCACCCGCAGGGACCGGGAATCGACCCGTGACCTTTCCGTAGGCTTCGGGCACGCGGTGGCAGACGATGCAGGTAATACCTTCCCTGGATGCCGAATAGCGGTCCAGGTTGGATTTGTTAAGAGATTCTTCCAAATTCATTCCGACCTGATTATGACACCGGATGCAAAAATCCCCATTGGTGGTGCTGGTCAGGGAATTGATGGCGCGCTGCATGGCCATATAGACGGGGCTGAGCTGGGCATAGGCGTGTTGGGAAACCGACCATTCCTTGTATTGTTTCGGATGGCAGGTCGCACAGGTGTTGGCCGAGGGATAATTTTCTTCGATAAACAAGTCGGAATGGATTTGTGTGGAATCCGCTTCCGGGGCAGTTTTCCCGTCGGCCTGGGCAATTTCCGGCGCGGCAGATTGCTGTGCTGCGGCCAGTTGCACAGGCGTTCCGTGACCCGCATATGGCGTCCCGTATGACGGCAAGGTCTGAGGACCGATTTGCCACTGCCCGGCCTGAGCGTTCGATATCGTCAGGGTTGCCAGAGCAAACGTACCGAAAACGATAAGTTTCCGAATATCAGAAAACATGATGTGTGCGCCCTTTAATTCCGAATCCGACTTAAGTGTCTAACATTAATTCAATTGCTTGGGAACCCAAACTCAACCAAGCTTAGAATGCTTCTTCTTTACGCCAGAACACTATATTTGGGTGGTGTGAGCTTATTGGCGAAGCGGCGCGCCACAGGGCTAACTCGCCTCAATTGTCGATTGAATGGTATGCAACAGCACTTCGTTGGTGGTTCGCGATTTGACCAACACGGCTTTGATGCTTTCGGCCGTTTCCCGTGAAACATCTTTGGCTGAAAATATGATCACCGGGATCGAGGGATGTCCTGGTTTATTCAGCAGGGGCAACAGGCTTTCGCCCTCACCATCGGGCAGTTTCAAGTCCAGGATCACCAGATCAAACATATCTTGAGTAAGTAATATGCGGGCTTCGTGTACGGTTGTCGCGGGCACAATTTCTGCCGAATCGGCAATCAGTGCAGATACGATCTGCAAGATACTTACATCATCTTCCACATGAAGAATTTTGGGTTTTCCGCCGGCTGCAGTTTTAACGGCCTTTTTCAGTCGGTCGATAAGCAGGTGCGTCTCAATTGGTTTTTCGATCCAGTCGACAATACCAAATGCATTGCCGTTCATGCCTTGTTGGCCTTCTTTGGACGATGTTGAAATAACGATAACGGGCAGGTCCTGGGTTTTCGGCGATGTCCTTATTTTTTCTAGCAGGGAAATATTATTCTGTTCTTCAAAGCCGGGATCAAGGGTCAGGGCGTCGAAGTCTTGCGTTTCAAGAAGGTGCACAGCCGTTTCCGCCGTTTCCGCCGTTTGGGTAAGGTATCCCGCATCTTCAAGAATTTTTCCCAAAGGCTTTTCGGTGTCGGTTTCATTTTCACAAATAAGGATACGGTATTTTTCTACCCAGCCGATTTCAGGGGTAGAATTCTGGATTTGTGGTTCCAGTACCGGAAGATCGAAGAAGAAAGTCGAACCTTCGCCGGTTTTGGAATCAAATCCCAGAGTGCCACCGTGTTGTTCGACAATCACCTTGGTAATAGTCAGGCCCAACCCGGTACCCCCTTTTTTTCGGGTGTCGGATGAGTCAGCTTGGGAAAATTTCTGAAAAATGGTTTTCCTGAAGTTGTCTGGAATGCCAGGGCCGTTGTCTTTTACGGCGACGCGAACCGTTTTGTCGTTCTGGACAATCGACATTTCGACCCGTTCCCCGTCCGGAGAAAACTTGGCGGCATTGGACATCAGGTTGGACAGCACCTGTATCAGGCGCCCCTTGTCACCGTGAATCTGGGCATTTGTATCGAATGCACCCTTTACAAAAGTTACTTTATGTTCATCGCCGTAACCCTTGTTGGCTTCGATCGCTTCATCGACCAGCGAGGCGACATCTATGGTTTCCATGACGTAATCCATTTTGCCAGCCTTGATCTTTTCCATGTCCAGGATGTCATTGATCAACAGAACCAGCCTGCCGGAATTCTGATACGCTATGTCGATCATCGACCGCAGTTTTTCCGGGACCTCGCCAATCGCACCAGATCGAACCAGGCCAAGAGATCCTTTGATCGACGTCAAGGGCGTGCGCAGTTCATGGCTGACGGTGGAGACAAATTCGGCCTTCACCCGATCAGCTTCCTTGCGGTCGCTAATGTCGCGCACGATGCCGGTAAACATTCGCTTCTTTCCGACCTTCATTTCGTTGACGGCCAGTTCCATGGGGAAGGTCGAGCCGTCCTTACGCAGGCCAACGACCTCGCGGCCGATACCGATCACCTTGGCCTCGCCCTTGGTCAGGTAAGAATGAAGATATCCATCATGCTCACCCCGGTAGGGAGCCGGCATCAGCATTCTGACATTTTGGCCGACCACGTCACCCAAGGTGTAACCGAAGATGCGTTCCGCCGCCGGGTTGAAGGTCTCGATGGTGCCGATCTGGTCGATGGTGATGATGCCATCGACCACCGTATCGACAATGGCGCGGGTGCGTTCTTCCCGGTCGCTGATATCCTGTTCGGCTTTTTTACGCTCGCTGATGTCACGCACAATGCCGGTAAACTTTCTTTTCCCGCCGACCTTCATTTCGTTGACGGCCAGTTCCATGGGGAAGGTCAAGCCGTCCTTGCGCAGGCCGATGACTTCGCGTCCAATGCCGATCACCTTGGCCTCGCCACTGGTCAGGTAAGAATGAAGATATCCATCATGCTCACCCCGGTAGGGAGCCGGCATCAGCATTCGGACGTTCTGGCCGATCACGTCTTCCAAGGCGTAGCCGAAGATGCGTTCCGCCGCCGGGTTGAAGGTCTCGATGGTGCCGATTTGGTCGATGGTAATAATGCCATCGACCACTGTATCGACAATGGCGCGGGTGCGTTCTTCCCGGTCGCTGATATCCTGTTCTGCCTGCTTGCGCTCGCTAATGTCACGCACGATGCCGGTAAACATCCTTTCTCCGCCGACCTTCATCTCGTTGATACCCAGTTCCATGGGGAAGGTCGAGCCATCCTTGCGCAGGCCAACGACCTCGCGGCCGATGCCGATCACCTTGGCCTCGCCACTGGTCAGGTAAGAATGAAGATATCCGTCATGTTCTCCGCGATAAGGGGCCGGCATCAGCATTCGGACATTCTGGCCGATCACGTCTTCTAATGCGTAGCCGAATATGCGTTCCGCCGCTGGGTTGAAGGTCTCGATGGTGCCGATCTGGTCGATGGTAATAATGCCATCGACCACCGTATCGACAATGGCGCGAATTCTGCTTTCCCGATCATGATCCAATAAATTGTTCTCGCTTGAATTCGTCATTTTATTGTTTTGGTCATTTGTCATAACTCACCGGAAAAACGCGCTCTTAATTTTATATTGTATTTTGGCTTCAAATAGAAACCGAATATTGCCTGAATGTCGTCAACAAGCGCCTGTATCGATTGATGACCGCGCCGTGTTCAGCACGTCGTCATTGGGTGTTTGTGGTTTTACTGGTACGGCTATGATGTTTTCGGCGGTTTTCCGTGAAACATCTTTAGCCGGAAAATTAATAATCGGGACCGATGGGGATGCGGACTTGTTCAAGAGGGGAAGCAGGAGTACGCCTTCGTCGCCGGGACCTGCCAAATCCAGGATTACCGCGACAAAATGGGTGTTTTTTAGCAGGGAAGCCGCTTCGTTGATGACATCGGCTGTGACGCCAAGTTTTACCTGGTCGGAATATGCCTTGTATGGGGCGCATGAGATTAAAGCGAGATCAGGAATGTGAACGCAGTCCATAGCTGCATACGCAGCTTGTTTTTGATTAGGCTAAAGTCACCCAAATATTGATCTGGTACCCATCGGTTTTAATGATCAACCTGTATCGCTAGGTGTAAGCGCTCGCTGGCGAAAGCGACGCGGTTATGCGATACATGGATTTCGACATGTTCTGCGGCCTGGTCGGGGGCGATTGCCGGAATTTGGAGGGGTCGAAAAATAGAATTTCCCACGAATCGCTTCATGGTTGCGCGGTCTTGAAATAAAGGTATGGGGCAATCCACGCTTTTCCCGGGCGCGGCAAGCAGCACCTGATGCCTGATGGGCAACCGATCACTCGCAATCAGGCCATGCCGTTTGTGTTGACCCTGATGTCGTCGTCAGGCTCCGTCTGTTCGACGCTCGCTCGAAGCTCGTCGTTCGTTGTCCATGCGTCTTTCATTGTTTGCGCGGTGATCCTGTTGAACCTCTTTTTCAACGGTTTTGTTGCGCCGTTCCCTGTCGGCTCTGGCTTCGGCGGCCTCTCGGCGGTCCATCCTGGTTCGTCTTTCGTCGTTCATTCTTGAAGCCTCTTTTGAGTTAACCCATGTACAAGGTGCATTTGACCGTGTGCTTTGCGAAGTATCGAAAAAGCGCGCGGGTGCTGCATCTTGAATACAGCGTTAAAGAGTATGATGGCGTTTGGTAGTCCGTCGCTGTGACCATTATCACACCCTTTGATATTATATATATATATGATTATGCCAGGCTGCCTGATCACGTTTTCTCGATTTGACCTATCCGACGATTTAGGGGCCAATGTCAGGTCTGGGTTATGGTAAGGACAGGAATATCGCCACGCAATTAAGGTTCCAGTTCAAACGAGCAATTATGTTTCTGTTGCTCGTTCCGGTGATGTCGGCCATGGCGGGGCATTCGGTTGTCGCGGACTGGCGTACCGCCAGCCGGGAACCCAGCGGCATAGCCCCGGACCCGATGGTTGAACGGGACGCTATCGTTCAGGTTTATGGCGCGCGCGCCTACAATTGGCGGGGTTATTTCGGTATCCACACCTGGATTGCCACGAAGCCGACCAATGCGAACCGTTTCACGGTTTATGAAGTTATCGGCTGGCGGGTGCGTCACGGTGGTGGTGATGCGCTGTCGATCTCTACCCGTCCTGCCGATGCCAGATGGTTCGGTGCCGAACCTGAAATTCTGAGCGACCTGCGAGGGCCGGGGGTCGATGCCGTGATCCAGAAAATTGACGCGATCGCCAGGGCCTATCCCCACCGGGGAACCTATACGGTTTGGCCGGGGCCCAATTCCAATACCTTTACGGCGTTTGTCGCCCGAAATGTGCCGGAACTGAAACTGGATCTGCCGCCCACGGCCATCGGCAAGGACTATCTTCCCGGCCACGTGGCCGCCCGGACGCCCAGTGGTACCGGTTGGCAAGTTTCGCTCGCTGGATTGCTCGGCGTTATGGTTGCCGCCGATGAAGGGGTTGAAATGAACCTGCTTGGCCTCACTTTCGGCCTTGATTTCCAAAACCCGGCCCTGAAACTTCCTTTAGCCGGGCGCATCGACCTTTTTCCCCGCAGTTCGTCGGCATCTCCCAGATCGCTAAGCGACCAATAGACATTAGCGCGCCAGCTTAACATTTTTTTGTAATATGAATTTTTCGAAGTTGGTGTCCCCTACGGGATTCGAACCCGTGTTGCCGGCGTGAGAGGCCAGTGTCCTAGGCCTCTAGACGAAGGGGACTAGAGGTGGTGCCTTAACTCAGGTATTAGAGCAGGTGTCGGGGCCGATCAAGGGCGATTATGAGCTGTGCTTGCGCGCCGAGGCGATGAAGGCGTCAACGTCTTCCATCCGGGTGTTGAAGGCGCAGACCAGTCGGATAATCGAGCGATCCTCGCCGGGCCAGTCGTAAAATACCATGCCGTCACCGCGCAACCCGGCGATCACGTCGTTGGGCAGGCTGGCGAAAATCATGTTGGCATCGGCTGCAAATTGAAGTTCGCAGCCAGGCAGATCGCTTATGCCGGTCGCCAGGGCGGCGGTGCAAGCGTTGGCATGTTTCGCCATGGTCAGCCACAGGTCGTCTTTGAGGTAGGCTTCGAACTGCGCCGAAATAAATCGCATCTTGGAAAAAAGGTGCCCGGCCCGCTTGCGTCGATAGGCAAACTGTTCGGCCAGGCCGGTATTGAACAGCACCACGGCTTCGGCGGCGATGGCGCCATTTTTGCTGGCCCCGAAACTGAGCACATCAACGCCGGCCTTCCAGGTCATGTCGGCGGGGCTGCATCCCAGGGCGGCCACAGCATTGGCAAAGCGGGCGCCGTCCATATGTACCTTCAGGCCGTGGTCGTGGGCGACGGTGCAGATTTCGCGAATTTCATCAACGCTGTAGACGGCCCCGGTTTCGCCGGTCTGGGTCAGGCTGACGACGGTGGGTTTGACGTGGTGAACGTCGCCGTGTTCGTGTTTTAAGGCGGTGACCAGATCGCTTGCCGTGATCTTGCCCTGGCGATCCGGCAAAAGGCTGAGTTTAGCGCCGCCCGTGTAGAATTCCGGCGCGCCGCATTCATCGACCTGAATATGGGCTTCCGGATGGCAGTAGATAGACCCGTAGGGTGGGCACAAAACTGCCAGGGCTAGCGAATTTGAAGCCGTTCCGGTGGCGACCAGAAAGACGTCGGCTTGTGAATCGAAAGTCTGGGCGATCATTTTCTCGACCCGTGCGGTCGCTTCGTCGGCTCCGTAAGGCATGGCTGAGCCGTCGTTGATGGCGACGATCGCGTTGGCAATTTCCGGGCAGGCCCCGGTAACGTTGTCGCTGCTGAAATTCATCGGACTTTCCTTTGCGGTGCTATACGGCAGTGAAGGCGATTTGTTCAAATTTCTGGTGGCTCTGGTCAAGCCGGTGAATGGTTGTCGCCGTGGCCAGGCCTTTTGTAACGGCGACGATCATCCAGAACAGGTCGGGCTCGAAGGCCATCTCCAGGTCGAACTTCGAGGGTTTTGCCGGGTGGTCGGGATGAGAATGGTAATGGCCAACGATGCGCTCGCACGGGGCCTCTTGGTCGCCGTCGTTATCAAGGCGATCGACCCGGTCAAATTCTCCAATATCGCGCATCAAATCAAACCGCACTTTCGGGTCGATCTCGAATCTGTCCGGCCTGTTTTTATCGGCCCTGTTGGGGCTGGCACGCATGCGGGTCACGGCAATTGTGCCATCACCGTTGTGAGTGCCGGCGAACAGGCCACAGCATTCCCGGGGGTAGGCGGCCTCGGCCGCGACCTCGACCTGGCGCAGAAAATCGGCAGGCAGGGAAATCACGGGGCGATCCGGATGACGCCGATTTGCGCCCCGGTGGCAGCGTTCAGGACGATCACCCGTGAACACGTTGGGGTGGCGGGGCCGATACGCAGGTATATTCGCGCACCATCGCCACTGACCCCATCTATGGCGCATCCCTGGGGAAGCCCGACCATGGTTTCACCGAATGCCGGCAATGCCACCCCGGGGGCTGGCCGGACGGTTTGGGCCGGCAATGTGGGCACGGCAGTGTCGCCGGGGGAGGGTACGACGATAGGATCTGCCGACGTGAAGAACTTGAAGCCGGGATCGATTGATTTGCGGTATAGTCCGTATCCAATCACCGACATGGCGATAACAATCAAAATGCCTAAACCGGCCACTAAACCCTTGAGTGCTTGCATGATCCCGTACAGTCTCTAAACATCAAAATATGAATTTGAAAAACAACACCTCCACTTACACCGTTCCGGTGCCTCCCGGCAAGGCCGGGACGCGGCTTGACAGGCTGCTCGCCGAAACTCTTCCCGATATGTCTCGCACCCGTCTCAAGGCGCTGATCGATGGCGGCTCGGTCCATCTTGAAAACAGCAAGCCCACGGCGAGCGCACTTGATCCGTCGCGCAAGGTACGCGCCGGTGAGGTCTTCGTCGTTCTGGTGCCGCCAGCACTTCCGGCGAAACCGGCAGCCCAGGACATCGATCTTGACATTCGGTATGAAGATGACGACGTCATCGTCATCGACAAACCGGTCGGCCTGGTCGTTCATCCGGCTCCGGGGAACCCGGATCACACGCTGGTCAACGCCTTGCTGGGGCACGCCGCCAAAGACGGCAATGGGGGCGGTTTGTCGGGCATTGGCGGAGTCGAGCGCCCGGGAATTGTCCATCGCCTGGACAAAGGCACCAGCGGCTTGATGATCGTCGCCAAGAATGATCGTTCCCATCACAATCTGTCGACCCAGTTTTCCGACCGAACCATTGAACGGGCCTACAAGGCCCTGGTCTGGGGCGTGCCGAGCCAATCGAGCGGCGAAATTGAAGGAAATATCGGGCGCAACCCCCGCAATCGGAAAAAAATGGCCGTGGTTGGGCGTGGCGGCAAAGTCGCGTTGACCCGCTACCGGGTTCTTGAATCCTTCGGCACCGCAGCCAGCCTGGTCGAGTGCCGTCTGGCCACGGGGCGCACCCACCAGATCCGCGTCCACATGGCCCATTTGGGGCATCCGGTGATGGGAGATCCCTTGTATGGCCGGGTCGGGGCGGCCCGGTTGAATAGCCTTGAAGGAGAAGCCAAAGAGTTGGTGCGTGCGCTGGATCATCAGGCGTTACACGCATATATTCTCGGGTATTGCCCCCTGGATGAGAAAGAGTTCATGCGTTTTGAGTCTGATTTACCAAATGATATCAATGAGATAATGAATAAAATGCGATCTATGTGAAATTTTTCTATACTGTATTAAATTACTAGGGTATTGTTTTTTTTGGGAAGGCAGAAAGTTCTACTAATCGGTGAAACCGGTTGATGGACAGTTTGTGGGGGACTGACCAGAAAAGGTGATAAAAAAATGGCTTCACATATTTCAGGCGTCGGCACCACGCCAGAAGAAAACCTGACAAGATATCTTCAAGAAATTCGCAAGTTTCCAATGTTGGAGGCCGTTCACGAACGGGCCCTGGCAGAAGCTTGGCGCGATCATGGTGATGAATCCGCCGCCGCCGAAATGGTCAACAGTCACTTGCGGCTGGTTGCCAAGATTGCCATGGGGTATCGCGGATACGGCTTGCCTTTGCCGGACCTGATCTCTGAAGGCAACGTCGGCATGATGCAGGCTATCAACCGGTTCGAACCGGAAAAAGGCTATCGCTTGTCGACGTATGCCATGTGGTGGATCCGGGCGGCGATCCAGGAATATATCCTGCATTCGTGGTCCATGGTCAAAATGGGCACGACTGCGGCTCAGAAAAAACTGTTTTTTAATCTGCGCAAGTTGAAAGCCCGGTTGCAGGCCTTTGAAGAAGGTGATCTGTATCCGGAACATGTGTCGGAAATCGCCCATCAGTTGAGCGTCCGCGAGGACGAAGTCATTTCCATGAACCGGCGGATGACCGGCATGGATCATTCTCTCAATGCCCCTGTTAATCAGGACGGCGAAGGCGAATGGCAGGACTGGCTGGAAGACGAAACCAGCTCTCAGGAAGAAAATCTGGGTGTTACCCAGGAGCTGGACCAGCGACGGGATTTGTTGAGCGACGCCCTGAAGGGATTGTCGGGACGGGAATCCCATATTTTGAAGGAGCGCCGCCTGAAAGATGCGCCGGCAACCCTTGAAGATCTGAGCCGTCACTATGGTGTCTCGCGGGAAAGAATACGCCAAATTGAAGTCCGGGCATTCGAAAAAGTCCAGAAAACAATGCGAAATGCCGTTCTAAGCCAGCGAATTTCCTGCTAAGCGCTAGTTGGCGGTTTCCCGGGTTAATAAGAGCAATCTGACTGCGTGATCTCGTCTCGTAACGAGCCGCGCTGTGCGAGGCATGCCCAATGGAGGCGTCGCGTAATGAGCCGCGCCGACCGGTCAGAATGCCCCCCGTCAGCCCGAAATTGTTCTAGTTGCCCCCCACGGCGACCCGTGGAGGCTGATCTGCTTCTTCGCCTTGATTGACAGGCACGTCGTTTGTGGCCGCATCTGGTGGCGAAGCGCTGACACTTGATTCCAGGATGCTGTCGATTCCTTCAAGGAAATCTTCTACATCGAGTTGGTCCGGCAATTGCCCGCCGTCCGTGTCAAGTCCGTCGTTAGCGGCAATTTCCTCACGCAAATTCAGGACTTCTTGTGTCGTCGAGACATCCTCACCCCATTCTTCGATCAGCCGACGTTGGGATGCGCGAAGAGCAGAAAGCTTGTGTTGTGCGATGACCGATAGAAAAGCTGCAATAACCGGCGGCAAGGTAATATAGATCATCCAGCCAAAACTTGCCGCGCCATACATGATGACCAGCGAAAATACATCGGTCAGAATTCTGATCGACAGATCCATCGTGTTTCCGTGGCTCCAAAGATCCATCAGGTAGGGGAAAACGCCGCAGAAATTAATGCCCCCAACACAGAACGAGGCATTGCGTCGTTTTGATCTGTCGATGATGAAGGCGACAATCGTTGGCAGCATTCCAAAGAAAATGATCACCACAGATGGCAACGACAGGATAATCAGGGCAACGAAACCGATCGACAACCAAAGTGTCATCTGGCTTGAGTTGAACCTGCCCTTTCCGTTGGTGGGTTTGCTTGTGAATTTTGCCATGGTTTATGTTGTCATCCGCTACAAAGTGTCCACGATGTACAAGACGCTGACGAATACCAGGGCAAGAATGACGGATGTGACGGCGGAGTACCTTTGCCCGATTTCCAGCGTTTTTTCCTTCGATGACAGGTCGGTATCCTGCAATTCCATGATGCTTTCTTCGGCCATGGCGTATTCTATTCTGGCTTCGGCGTAGCCATTTGCGTCCATTCCCCGTTTTTCGGCGTTATCGATCAAGTTGAAAAGTTCCGGCATGCTGCCCTTGCGGACAATCAGGGGCATGTCGCGTTCGATGTCGCTACGGGTTGTCCGGCTGTAATAGGTTTTAACCGCCGGTCCTAAAAGACCGCCGATCCAACTGGACAGGGCGAACAGGGATTCTATTTTCAGTTTCCATTGCATGTAGGCCATCAGGCTCAGCATGCCGATCAATTTGGATGCTCTTTTTTGTTCACTCAAGGCCTGTAGGTGGGGTTCGATGTGTTCCTTGAACCGGGCGGCAATAAAGGCCACGATATGGCTGTCAAACGGATCCTCTTTATTGTCTACGCTATCGGCGACATCGTCCAGGGCGGGTAACAGATCGACAATTTGGATGACGTACTGATCCTTGATCAACGGGCTTAGGCACGGCAGGCTGGGGTTCAGTTCATATAGGCACCGCTCTATGCCATAGCCTGCGGTTTTGTTCTGCAGAAGGGCCCGCATTTTGCCAAACGATCCTTCATATGCCATGGACATGGGGTCACGTATGGTTTCGGGCGTTGCCTTATACCAGATTTCGGCCAATCCATAATTGATCGCCTGTGTGGGGATATCCATGTGACCCTTGCGCAGCATTTCAAGCGCCAGCACCGTGCCGATGGCTTCGGGAATGAATGCAATGTCCTTGTACCTGACCGGAGCCTGCGGATCGAGATAGATGCATGTTCTGGCGACCAGATATTGATCGCTGGAGCGAAAGTTCGTGGCATGGGTCTTTGCCAGATCGACCGTCGCTTTAATGTCATCGGCCTTGGCGACATCGGCGATGTTGCGCCGTAACCACAATTCCAGTTCTTCTTCCTTAATGGCTTTTGCCGCTTCGGGGATGTTTTTGGAGAACGCGTGCGCAAGGCTGCGCACGTTACGGAATTCCTGTTTGATGAATACGTAGGGAGTATCGACCTTTTTGGTAAATTTGCGTTGCATGGGGGTTTGTCTTTTGCCATCCATCCACAAATCCAGTTCCGGAAAATCCCATCGTTCGGATGATTCATCCATCAACATTCCGCGCAGGGGTTCCATCAAGGTGACGAGAATGCGTTCCTTTGCCGTCAGGGCCGTGTAGCTTCCTTTTTCAATCTTCGCGTAAATCAAGTCGTCGGGATCTTGCTTCTCAATTTTTTTGCGTCCCAGAATCAGCCCCACAACCGTCACCGCCAGGGCATACAAATCATCTGCAGAAGTCCCCGTGCCCCGTCCGCCAAGAGTGGCCATGCTGCGTTCCAGGGGTTCATATACCATGGGCTGGTCAAAGCCCGGCGGGCAGGTGACGCAATCGCCCAACACGACGTCTTCACGTTCTTCATCCATGAAAAACAAGTTTCCGACACGAATTTCCCGATGCAGGATGTCTCGGGCGCTGAGTGATTTTACAGCGCTGTATAGGGGGGCGATGAAGGTTGCCTGAATTTCGTATTCATTGATCTTGAATTCGCCAGCGTCGATGACGTCGGCAACACGACCACCAAGGGGGCGGCGATAGATAATAATCATGGTTTCCTGGTTAATTGGCGGCCAGAAAACCGTATCCCACTCCACAAGGGGCAAGGTGCCCGGGGTTTGATCGCCGCGAAGTTGGCGCATGGTCGATATGCGCGTCGGCAGACCAGGGGTGCAGATCAAGGCAAAAAGGTGGGCATCCTGATCGTTCCTGTCGCGCACGGCAAATGCCTTCGCAGACGGAGTGTCCAGGTCATGCAGGGGTTCATTGGCATCAACCAGATATTGGTCCTTCATCAGAACCGGCGATGATGCAACGGGCGCCCCGTCCCCATTTTCTTGGGGTGACAAAGCCATTATTCAATACCCACAACAGGGCGGGGCCAAACCTTCTGGCTGACTGGCCACCCTTGAACGGTTGAATATAGCCGTTACCAGCTTGATTCACAATGGAAAAAAGTTTTCAGTTGGCAGCGTTAGTCGGCGAACGGATCATGCACCAGAATTGTGTCTTCCCGTTCCGGGCTTGTTGACAGCAGCGCCACCGGCGCTTCGATCAGTTCCTCGATGCGCTTGACATACTTGATCGCGCTGGCCGGTAGATCGGCCCAGGAGCGCGCCCCCTCGGTGCTGTCAGACCAACCTTCCATGACTTCATAAATTGGTTCGACTTTCTGCTGCAAGACCGAACTGGCGGGCAAGTGATCGTATTCCTGACCGTCGATGCGATATCCAACGCACACTTTCAATTCATCCATGCCATCCAGAACATCCAGCTTGGTCAGCGCGATACCATTGATACCATTAACTTTTTTGGCCTGACGGACAAGCACGGCATCGAACCAGCCACAGCGCCGGGGGCGTCCGGTGACCGTGCCGAATTCGTGACCGCGTTCTCCCAGGCCCTGGCCGACACTGTCGGTCAGTTCGGTCGGAAACGGCCCGCTGCCGACTCGGGTGGTGTATGCCTTGGTAATTCCCAGAACATAGTCGATGGCACCTGGGCCCTGCCCTGAACCGGTCGCCGCCTGTCCGGCAACAACGTTCGATGAGGTCACGAATGGATAGGTGCCATGGTCGATATCGAGCATCGTTCCCTGTGCGCCTTCATACAGAATACGCTTGCCGGACTTCCGGGCATCGTCCAGTTGTTTCCAGACGGGACCGGAATAGGGCAACAATTTAGGGGCCAGGTCATGCAGTTTGTCGAGCAAATCCTGCCGGTCGACTTCGGGCATGTTAAGCCCCCGCAACAAGGCATTGTGATGGAACAACAGCTTGTCGACCTTGTCGGCCAGCACGTCGATGTCGGCCAGATCACCAACGCGAATGGCGCGGCGGGCGACTTTGTCTTCGTATGCCGGGCCGATGCCGCGTCCGGTGGTGCCGATCTTGGCATTGCCGAGCGCTTCTTCGCGGACCTTGTCCAGATTGCCATGAAGGGGCAGGATCAGGGGCGCGTTGTCGGCGATTTTAAGATTGTCAGGTGAAATGTCGACACCCTGTTTACGGATTTTTTCAATTTCCATGAGCAGCGCCCAGGGGTCGAGCACGACACCGTTGCCGATGTAGGAAATTTTGCCACCGCGAACCACGCCTGATGGCAGCATGCTCAATTTATAAACAACGCCGTCGATAACCAGCGTGTGTCCCGCATTGTGCCCGCCCTGAAAACGGACCACCACATCAGCCCGCTGGGAAAGCCAGTCGACTATTTTACCTTTGCCTTCGTCGCCCCATTGGGATCCGACAACAACCACATTGGCCATGCTTGAAATATCCTCTTGTAATACGATTACGTGACGGTCAGCTTTTGATAACCTTGCCATCCAATAAGACGAGGGCGCAGCCCAAGCGACCTGCCTCGGCTGAATGATCTTTGCTGTCGCCAAATCCGGCGACGGTGATGTAACCTTCGTTGCGCAATTTTTGGCCCTCTGCCAATGACGTTCCGGGCGGCAGATACAGGCGGGGGTCCAGGATTGGCTTGGGCATGGCGCGCAAGACTGTGTCCATAAACAGGGTCATGCCGGTCGCAGGTTCGCCTTCATTGGTCGAATATTTCCCAGCGATATAGCGCCCTCCGGAGCCAAGTTCGCCACGTACACCACCGGCGAAGAACGTGAAGGTGACTCCGCAGTGGTATTCGAATCCACGGCATTCCACGGGATCAATCGTCAGGGTCAGGTCGGGGTTTCCGGCGCGAATGGCGGCCAGCACAGCGGCCAGTTTTGCCCGTTCGGTGGCGGCTTGGGCTGGAAGGTCCAACGCCAACAGTGCTGCAATGGATTGTTCCGCAGGACCGGTGGCTTCGAGCAAGGCAATGAACAGGGCCGTACCTGCTTCGCCCAGATCATCTGAAAGGGCGGAAACAGCGGCGATGTCCTTGCGGTCGAGGGCCTGGCGAAGTCCTGTTTCTGTCTGCGTTGAAAGTTCCAGCGACATAACCACGGCCGGCACCAGGGTTGGCATGGCCAAATCGACGGACAGCGACGATATATCCAGGCCCGACAGGGCCTCAACGGCGGCAAGGATAATTTCAGCGTCGCCTGCGGCGTCATCGGTGCCGATCAGTTCCATGCCGACCTGGCCAAACTGGCGTTCCGGTCGCAACTGGG
>Ga0316204_10007304_pt1 | contig 16295 bp, 11 predicted proteins | sample 6monrhotite_MG_2_FD_205661 | JGI IMG/M metagenome (GOLD analysis project Ga0316204, IMG submission 205661) | Microbial mat bacterial communities from mineral coupon in-situ incubated in ocean water Damariscotta River, Maine, United States -... | ecosystem: Environmental > Aquatic > Marine >... | reverse complement strand
CCAGGAACCAACATCACTCCAACCAGCATCAAGTTTTACTAATTTAGCTCGACTGGTTTTTTCCATTACAGCATAGTCAATAGAGTCTGAAGGGGAAGCTTCAAAAGCTTCTTTGTCTAAGCGAACAAAATCTAAGTCGATTTTTGAATGCTCTAATGCAGACTTACAAGCAGAAATAATTTTAGGATTTGATTTGTTTAATTCCTCTAAGTACCTGTCTGCTCTGAATACAAACATTCCACTATTCCAAGAGTAGTCACCAGAAGAAATGTAAGCTTTAGCTGTATCATGGTCAGGTTTTTCGACGAATTGTTCTACTTGAAATGCACCATGATCTGAAGATAATCCAGTTTTAATGTAACCATACCCAGTATGAGCGGTAACAGGTAAAATGCCAAAAGTTACTAAGTAGCCATTCTCAGCTGACTTTATGGCGAGATTTATTGCATCATGGAATGCTTTTGTGTCTTCAATTTGATGATCCGCTGGCAAAACAGTCAGAACAGCATCTGGATCTTCATTTAATGCTTGTAATGCTGCTACGGCGATAGCTGGGGCCGTATTTCTACCAACTGGCTCGAGTGTAATGGTTGCTCCCTCAATTCCTAATGATAGTAGTTGCTCTGCAACCATGAAACGATGGTCTTCGTTGCAAATAACAATAGGGGCTTGAATTCCGTCAATACCTTCTAATCTACGTAATGTATTTTCAAATAAAGTGTGCTCATCAACTAGGGGTAAAAATTGTTTAGGCTTTTGTTTACGTGACAGAGGCCACAATCTTGTACCACTGCCACCGGATAAAATAACAGGAATCATGTAAAACCCTTTATCAATTAGTTAATAATGTGTTCTGATATATAAAATGATATCATAACGCCTTCATTTAAAAGGGTTTAATTTCAAAAAAATGATGGATTTATTATGAAAGTTACATTTTACGGTATTGGTTATGTAGGGCTTGTCCAAGCAGCAGTATTTGCTGATGCTGGACATGAAGTATGTTGCGTTGATATTGATGCTGAGAAAATTTCAAATTTAGAAAAGGGAACCATTCCCATTCACGAGCCGGGCTTAACTGCAATTGTTAAACATAACTATTCTGAGGGCCGATTACATTTCACTACAGATGCTGATTACGGTGTTCATTTTGGTCAGCTCCAATTTATTGCCGTTGGTACACCTCCAGATGAAGACGGCTCTGCAGATCTTAAATATGTTCTAACAGTAGCCAGAACAATAGCGGAAAAAATGACTGAAAATAAGATTATAGTTAATAAGTCGACTGTTCCTGTAGGAACTGCAGATAAAGTGAAATTAATTGTAGAGAAAACACTAAATACTAGGGACTATAATGGTAATTTCCATGTGGTATCTAATCCTGAGTTTTTAAAAGAGGGAGCTGCAGTTAGTGACTGCAAACGTCCGGATAGAATCGTTGTTGGAACAGAATCTGATGAGGCCTTAGATGTGATGCGTGAATTGTATGCACCATTTAATAGGAATCATGAAAAGTTGATTAATATGGATATTCGCAGTGCTGAGTTAACTAAATATGCCGCAAATTGTATGCTCGCTACAAAAATTAGTTTTATGAATGAAATTGCCAATATTGCCGATAGAGTCGGTGCAGACATCGAACAAGTGAGAGTAGGCATAGGGTCAGACCAACGGATTGGGTATCATTTTATCTACCCTGGTTGTGGTTACGGCGGGTCTTGTTTTCCTAAAGACATTAATGCACTGGTTCAAACAGCAAGTGAATATGACTATACGGCGCAAATAATTCAGGCGGTAGAGTCGGTCAACAGTCAGCAGAAAGAGAAGCTGTTTGAATACATATGCAAACACTATGGCACATCTAATCTCAAGGGAAAAACATTCACTATTTGGGGCTTATCATTTAAACCAAATACAGATGATATGAGAGATGCGCCCAGTAGAACACTAATGAAGCTATTATGGGAAGCAGGAGCTAAAGTTCAAGCCTATGATCCTGAAGCAATGGAAGAAACTCAGCGGATTTATGGTCACAGAGATGATTTGTTACTATCAGGAACCAAAGAAGCCGCATTGAACAATTCAGATGCCTTGGTCATTTGTACTGAGTGGCAAAATTTTAAGGCCCCTGACTTTGATGCCATAAATGATAAACTCAATGAGGCCGTAATCTTCGATGGCAGAAATTTGTTTGAACCCAGACGAATGAAATCTAAAGGCTTTAGCTATTACTCAATCGGAAGGCCCAAAGTATAATGACACCTGATAGCCAGCCATTTTTAGTGGGATCCGGCCACTTTGGTATTGGCTTTGTGCTCGGCTATATATTGATGTTTATGCTATTGAAGACGAAATCAACACATTTAAAGGTTCAGTTATTTGCGCCTTTTATTCCATTTATATTAGGGTTTTGGGCTGCGATACCTTATCTGTGGACTGATTCAAGCATCATTTTATCGAGTTGGTTGCATATATTTTTGTTATACCCATTTTTTCATCACAATGAGCTGTTTATTTTATTATTTGGTAAGTTAAATCTAGTCGCTCTAATCTGTGCAACCTTATACGGTATAATTATTTTGAGATATATTCGCCTCGTAAAATATTGTAGAGCCTATGGTTGGCCTGAGGGTTCTGCCGATGCCTGATAAACATTTCTACTTTTCGATTGGCGCATTATCAGGCACGATACTGTCTTACTACATCATTCGGTCAGTCAATACTTTACAAAAAACAGCGTTAATTAAGAAACTATCAAAATGGCAGCCTGATTGGTTATTATATTTTCCCATTCTAATATTCCTAGTTGGATTATGGGGCTTAATACCCGATATTCTCCATGCCCTAAAAATATTTCCCAAAGAGGTTACACGCTCAGAAATTTTTAATGTTTTTTTCATGCACAGTTATTTTGAGAAAATTGAAGATATCTACCCTACAATCGATCGGCTACTTAATTGGACTGGAGAAGTTAGCCTTTTTAGTATTGCTATAGGAACCATGTGTTACTATATTTCTCTAGTCAAGAAAGCAGTTAACTCAAGGAAGTAATGTGAGCACCACCACACAAATAGACCCTAATCGAAGTTACGTTCTTATTTCACCATGCCGAGATGAAGAAGAGTATGTGCGTAAGACACTTGACTCAGTAGTAAATCAATCAATTCAACCGAACAGATGGGTTATTGTTGATGATGGCTCTACTGATAAAACGCCAAAAATATTAAAAGAGTACTCAGAAAAGCACGACTTTATCTCAATCGTTACTCGAAAAAATAGAGGCGAGAGAAAAGTAGGCCCAGGGGTTATTGAAGCGTTTTATGCAGGCTTGAACTCTATTAATCTTGATGATTATGAGTACCTTTGTAAACTAGACTTAGACCTCATACTGCCTCCTGAATATTTCGAACAATTGATGCTAAAAATGGAATCTAACCCAAGGTTAGGCACCTTCAGTGGTAAAGCTTATTTTATCGGAGAAGATGGCAACCTAGTGAGCGAGAAATGTGGGGATGAATCTTCATTGGGGATGACTAAGTTCTATAGAGTCAGCTGCTTTAAGCAGATTGGCGGCTTTGTACGCCAAGTCATGTGGGATGCAATAGACAGCCACAGATGCCGGCGATTAGGTTGGATATCTTCGAGTGAAGATAATGAAAATATTAGGTTCACCCATTTACGCCCCATGGGTTCAAGCCAACAGAACATTCTTACTGGACGAATACGGCACGGTTTTGGGCAGTATTACATGGGTACTGGTCTACTATTTATGCTCGCATCTACTGTATACCGGCTGTCACACCCGCCGATTATCATTGGTTCACTCGCTTCGTTATGGGGCTATATTAAAACGATGTTTTCCAATGTGGAGCGATTTAATGACCCAGAAACAGTAAAGCTTATGCGACAATTTCACTTCAACTCATTAAGGGTTGGCAAAAAGAATGCCGTATCAAAAATAAATAGCGCACAAGAAAGTGTTTGGGACCCAACAGCACCAGGGTATGATATGCCTAACTAGGCTATCGTTATTATAGGCGTATGAGCGGAGACTTTAATCAATTAACCAACAAGATAGCATCAAAAGAAGCTGTCATTGGAATTTATGGCTTAGGCTATGTTGGGCTACCATTAGCCATACGGTACGCTGAAAGCGGCTTTCATGTAATTGGCTTTGATATAGACCAAACTAAAATTGATAAACTCAAGTTAGGCAAAACCTACATAAAACATATTCCCGATAATTTAATCAGTGAGTTGCTAACTGGGAAATTTGAAGGTACATCAGATTTTTCCAGAACTGTGGACGTAGATGCACTGATAATTTGTGTTCCTACGCCACTGAATGATTATAAAGAGCCCGATCTTAGTTTTGTACTAGATACCCTTCAGTCAGTGCTGCCTTATATTAAAGCGAACCAAATATTATCTCTAGAAAGTACAACCTACCCTGGAACAACAGAAGAAGAGCTATTACCAAGAATTGAGGCCAAAGGATTTACCGTAGGAAAAGACTATTTTCTCGTCTACTCTCCCGAGCGTGAAGATCCTGGGAATGCAGACTTTGAGACCAAAACCATACCGAAAGTTTGTGGCGGTCATACAAACATATGCCTGGAAGTTGGTCGAGTACTGTACGAATCCGCTATTGATACAGTAGTTCCCGTCAGCTCTACTAAGGTTGCAGAGTTTACTAAAATTCTAGAAAACATTCATAGAGCGGTGAATATTGGTTTAGTTAATGAAATGAAAATCATTGCGGACAAAATGAATGTAGATATTCATGAAGTCATTAATGCGGCAGCAACAAAGCCCTTTGGTTTTACAGCGTACTATCCAGGCCCTGGTTTAGGTGGGCATTGCATCCCAATAGACCCTTTTTATTTAACGTGGAAAGCAAAACAGTACGGCATAAATACGCGCTTTATTGAACTGGCAGGTGAAGTTAATACAATTATGCCATCTTGGGTCGTTTCTAAAGTTACAGATGCTTTAAATGCCCATAAAAAACCAGTCAATGGTTCAAAAATACTGATACTTGGTATCGCTTACAAAAAGAATGTAGATGATATGCGTGAATCGCCTGCAGTAGAGATAATGCAGTTATTGAAAAATAAAGGCGCTGAGATGAACTATTCTGATCCACATGTATTAACTTTTCCTAAGATGCGAAAATATACTTTTGACTTATCATCTTCCGAACTATCAAAAGATACGTTACAACAGTATGACTGTATTATTTTAACTACCGACCATGATGATTTTGATTACTCACTAATCTCAAACAACAGTAAATTAATCATCGACACCAGAGGTAGGTTCTTACTAGATACAACTAATGTAGTTAAGGCATAACAATGAAAATAGCATATCTGACAAATCAATACCCTAAAGTTAGCCATAGTTTCATTCGCCGTGAAATACATGGATTAGAGAAATTAGGATTTGATGTTACACGAATCTCGGTTCGCCCAAGTGATGATACTATCGTTGACCAAGATGATATTAATGAGGTAAATAAAACCTTATGTATTATCAGTGAGGGCTTCTACAAAATAACCGTAGCTTTTCTTAAGACATTAATTAGTAAGCCGATAACACTCTTATCAAACCTATTTTATGCATTTAAATTAGGTTTAAGTGGAGAACGAGGCCCCTTAATTCATATCATCTACCTTTTTGAAGCGACACTCTTATATCAGCGTACAAAAAAGCTCCAAATAAAACACATCCATTGCCATTTTGGCACGAACCCGACAACTGTCGCAATGTTATGCAAACGGATTGGGGGACCTGACTATAGCTTCACATCACATGGCCCTGAAGAATATGATAAAGGAAACTCAATACATCTTTCTGAAAAAATTATTCAAGCCAAATTTGTCATAGCGATTACTAATTTTGGCCGAAGCCAGTTATATCGGTATTCAGAATACAAACACTGGGGAAAAATTCATATCATTCACTGCGCGGTCGGTGAAAAGTTTTTAAGCAGCGAAGTAATTGATATACCCACTGACAATAAATTAGTCTGCGTCGGTAGACTGTGCGAGCAAAAGGGACAAATACAGCTAGTGCAAGCCATTGCAAATGTTATTGATAAAGGAATTGATTTAGAGCTGACTTTGGTAGGTGACGGCGAAATGAGGCCAGAAGTCGAGCACGCTATTGCTGAAAGAAATATTCAAGAAAATGTAACCATAACGGGATGGGCGACCGAAGACGAAGTACATCATTACATCAATAATTCAAAGGCCCTAATTCTACCAAGCTTTGCAGAGGGTTTACCTGTGGTCATTATGGAAGCCTTCGCTCTAGGAAGGCCTGTATTAAGTACCTATATTGCCGGCATACCAGAATTAGTCAAACCAAAACTGAATGGCTGGCTTTGTGCAGCAAGTGATATTGAATCGATTACTGAATCTATTATTGAGTTATTATCCCATGACCCATCAACCCTAGCTAACATGGGAAACCATGGTCGAACATTAGTGCATAATAACCATAATATAAATATTGAGGCACAAAATTTAGCTGATTACTTTTATAACTACTACCCTAAGGAACAGAAGTAAATGTGCGGAATCACAGGTGCTATAGGTTATATTGACCCATCCATTCAAGATGCTGTTAAAAGAACAAACAAAGCTATGAGTCATCGTGGTCCAGACGGTGATGGTTATTGGAGCAATGTAGCGCCAGAGTCTACATCTAATACTGGAGTAGTATTGGCACATAGACGCCTTGCAATTATTGACTTAACTGAAGCAGGCTACCAACCTATGGTAGATTCAGAGTCTGGTTCAGTTATCACTTACAATGGTGAGTTCTATAACCATCAAGAAATACGCACTAAGTTAGAATCAGATAAGATAACATGTACCTCTGATAGTGATACAGAAGTACTCCTCAAAGCACTTGTTCATCATGGTATGGATGCTCTAAGTACAGTTAATGGTATGTTTGCATTTGCTTTCTGGAATCCAAATACTGATTGCTTAGAGATTGCCAGAGATAGAATGGGCATAAAGCCTTTGTACTACACCACGATTAAACACACTTCAGGTAAGGTAACCACATTATTTTCATCCGAGCTGACTGCTCTTTTAAATTCCAACCTTATTCCTCGACAAACAGATACTACGGCACTGGACACCTATCTATGGAACGGATACGTCTCAGGGCAGCAATCATTAATTAAGGGTGTATTTCTTCTGGATGCTGGCCACCGGTTACACATTGATAAACACGGCCATATAAAGTCATCAACAAACTATTGGAAGCTACCAGAGCACTCTGAAACTACCAACCTCGATGAATTAAACTCAGCGTTTAAAGCCTCAGTAAAACGACGCCTTATTTCAGATGTGCCACTCGGTGTGTTTTTATCTGGAGGAATAGACTCAAGTGCGGTCGCTGTAGCAGCTCAAGAGGTTTCTACATCAGCAATACATACCTTCAATATCGGCTTTCCAGAATCTGAGTTTGATGAATCACCCTATGCGTTACAGGTGGCGGAGAAACTAGAAACAAACCATACCTCAATTAATCTCACAGAAGACGAATTTAAGTCAAACTTAGCAAATGCAATGAAGTCGATTGATCAGCCTACTTTTGATGCGATTAATACTTACTTCGTTAGCAAGTCAGTTAAAGACGCGGGAATTACTGTGGCATTATCAGGAGCAGGTGGCGATGAGCTATTTGGTGGTTACAGCAGTTTTACAGATGTCCCCAAAGTTCTAAAAGCAAATAAAATTTTGGGGCATCTTCCTAAAAGCATAATCAGTGTAACTGCCAATTCAATCAGCCGAATAAAGTACGGAAAAACAGGACGCATTAAACCACAGGTTCGATGGGGTAAAATTCAAGACAGTGTTTCTGCCAAGAATGATCTAGTTAAGGCATTTCAAGTCTCATACTCTCTTTTTACAAAAGATACACTCGCATTATTACGTAGTGATTATAATGACAGCTTTTATGGTTTAACCTCAAGTAACTATAATTCATATACTGAAATGATCCAAACCGAGCCCACCTTGCCTGCTATATCAAAATTAGAGCTTTCTACATTTATTAGCCAGCGATTACTCAGAGATACGGATAGTGCTTCAATGGCTGTTTCATTAGAGGCTAGGGTTCCATTCTTAGACCATGAGTATATTGAGTGTGCTTTATCATTAGATGAGCAGTCAAGGTTTTACCCTCTTGGGAAAAAAAATGCTATTCGTAAATCAGCACTAGCTTCATTACCTGAGGAATTTTTTGATAGACCAAAATCTGGGTTTGTTCTACCCATAGGAAACTGGATTAAAAACACTTTGTCGGATCAAATAAATGAGGTATTTAATGATACCGATCACATCAAAAACTGTGGTCTGAACCCTAAGGTAATTAATGATCTCTGGCTAACATATCAGTCAAATTCGCCTGGGGTATACTGGTCTAGAATATGGGCGCTTTATGTCTATTTAGACTGGTGTCAACGACATAAAGTCACTCTCTAATGGCAACTGATGAAGGTGTGTTATTCAGCTTGCTTTCATTGATCATATGTATAGCCCCACCCAATAAAGAGCCAATAATTAACCAAATATAGCCTTTCATTGATGAGTTGGGTAATTGATCAACCATGATTAAGGTAACGAGTAAGGCATGGGCTGCGAGAAGATGACCACTCATTTTATTAATAGCCGTATTATACGCTAATCCGGCATGATAAACGGAAATATAAGGGAGTCCGAAAAATGTAATAAAACCAATAAATCCTGCTACTCCGACGATAATGATCCAAGTTCCATCTATTGTAGACCCCGCCAATAGGTTTCTTCCCCACCCACCCCAACCGAGTATTGGTTTCTGAAGTGCATGCTCTAATAGAAGAGTCTCATTATAAAAACGAAAACCTAGTGATTGAGCGCGGTCACTCGATATTAAATCTGCTAGTTCTAATAAAGCATCATGTGGAAAAATTTGCAATATTGATAACAAAGGATACGCAATCACTAACATCATTAGCAGCCGGCTAAATAGCATAGTTTTTGACATGAGTAATTTTACAGCGATAATAAATAAAATAGAGTATATTATCGGAGCAACAGACTTCGATAAAATTAAAACGATCAATAAGTAAAAAACAATTGCAGTGGCTTTTAAACCCATCACCATCTCACTTTTCAAGGTTAAAATAGTCGCTGAGCCTAGAGCAATAAATAGAAACAAAGCAACCGTTAACCCATGACCTAAAAATACCACAGCTCTAAAACCACCAAAGCGTACCTGTTGCCCAAAAGAGTGTGGGAAAAAACCATAGACCCAAGTGTGAAGCTGAGGACTCATCCTTATCTCAAAAAGAACCAAGACTGAATATAATAGAGCGCCTATGACAATGGCCTTAAATAGAAACAGCCTCTCTTCATCTGTACGCAATACTTGAATACCGAGAATAAAAGGAAGAATCGATAAATAACGTCCAATGAATGCAGAAAGTCCATCATAAAGACTTAAACTTTGTATCCATGATCTTCCATTAAACATCATTTCAGAGTTAGTAAAAACATTAATTAGCGGGATACAGAGCAAAACTAAGGTAAATGTTCTGGCTAGTATATGACTCGGTAATAACGTTATCTTGCCTTTAAAGGTAGCACGTGCACCTACAAGGCTGGTTAGTGCTAATATTGACTCTTTGTCTAAAGGAGGTATCAACGGCAAATCAATAGACACACCAACCGGCATTAAAAGATAGCCAGCAATTATATTTACAACCACAGCTTCGGAAGTTTTAAATCGATTAAATATGAAAACTGAAATGACGGGCCATAGTAGCAACATCATATAAGCGAAATAATTTGGCATAGCTACCTGTATTGCTGTTTAAATATTCAAATATATTCTTCTGAGCATTGTAAAATTTAAAAAGTAACGTTTAAATAAACGCCTAGGGTTCTGAAGTAATCTATATAACCATTCTAGGTGCATTTTTTGCACTAAAATTGGAGCTCTTTTTTCACTTCCAACCAAAAATAATATCGAAGCACCAATACATAAAATTGAACCTGTGCATACAGATGCCTCTTTTAATTTTTGGGCCACATATTCTTGGCGTGGTGAACCTACTGCAAGAAAAGTAAAATTAGGTTGTGCTGTTTTGATAAACTCAAGTACTTTTATTACTTCTTGTTCATCATTAATAAAACCCATAGGCGGGTTATAATGGTTTAAAGTCAAATGAGAATACTTAGTCCTTAGCTTTTCTATTGTAATCAAATCACCACCAATAATCACAATATTATCCTCTCCGGATAAATGATGTTCAAACAACTCACTTGTTAACGTACTACCCGGAATTACATGTGTAATATCATAGTCTTTAAAAGCCATTAATTTCTGTAATATTTTACTGTCGCATAAACAGAGGGAAGCTTGTTTATAAATATGCCATAACTTATCTTTTGAAGGTAGTTGAACAAGCCTTGCAAAATGATCAATATTGGGTGTAACTATAATTTCAGCCGAATTGCTTTTACTTAATGCTAAAGTCTTAGTACAAGCCTGCTCAAGTGTTATATCATCTATTTTACAAATCTTAGTATTTATTTCAGACATTTCTAATAAGTTTCCGTTTATATATCAAAACATTAAGTTAATCTTCTGTAAAATTAGATGGCAACCCTTAACCATCATATTTATAACAACAAGAAACTGAACTTATCCAATCAAAAGTAATCAAAACAAGGAATGCAAATAATACATGATTTGCTCATTTCTGAGTAGCTTAATAATTAAATGAATCCTGTACTAGGTAATTGTGTCTATAGCGTCACACTTTCAGTCAAACGAACTTGAAAATAAGTATGATTGAACCAAACTATATACTAAGAGTATTCAGGTAGCTGAATTACATTAAAAAACTTTTAGGTAAAACTTATGAAAGCCACTAAACAGACCATACAACGTACTTTGTCTATAATCATGCTACTTACACTGATATCAGCATGTGGTGGTGGTGGAACTAGTCCAACCAAAGAAGAAGCACCGCCACCGCCTCCACCACCAACACAAAATATAGCACCATCAGTTAATGCAGGCTCTGATCAAACCGTAATATCTAACCAGAGTGTCACTTTATCCGGAACAGCTTCAGATTCTGATGGAACAATTAGTAGCTATAGTTGGAGACAAGACTCTGGCTTAAGTGTCACCTTAACGAATTCAAGTACCGATACCGCAATATTCACAGCACCTCAAGTGAGTAATACCATCCAACTAACATTTACTCTAACTGTAACTGATGATGGAGGGCTTACTGCTTCAGACTCTATAGTAATTACTGTCGATCCAGATAATACGAACTCTGGGGATATTACGGTTGATGCAGGTATTGATCAAACAATACAGTCTGGGAATATCGTGACCCTTTTAGGTCGTTCGACAGGAAATAATATTACGAGCTATTCATGGCAGCAGCTCTCAGGTAGCAATATTGAACTATTCAATAACTCAGATGAAGTAACCACTTTTACCGCACCCAATGTTTCTACACAATCTATTTTCTCATTTCAGCTTACAGTGAGAAATAGCAGTAACGACGTATCATCAGATATTGTAAATATTACCGTTAACCCAACGGACACCTCAGTATACGAAGTACCTCGAAATGTAAGTCGCGTTCTTGGTGTTGCACCACTCAATGTATTTTTTACTGCAGGAATGAACAATAGCACAACAACTAATAAAGATTTTCATACCAAATATTATCAGTGGGACTTTGGTGATCAGAACTCTGGAGTATGGGGTACATCAGGGAAAAGTAGAAACAACGAAACAGGACCTGTAGCAACACACTTATTTGAAAATTCAGGTGTTTATACTGTAAATTTAACTATAAGTGATGAAACTGGAGTAATTGATACAGACCAATTTGAAATAACCGTTATTGACCCAGATGAATTTTATGCTGGAAATAAAACTGTCTGTGTCTCAGATACAACTAATAATAATTTTCAAGGTTGCCCAGCAGGCGCACTAAATTTATCTACAGATAACTTAGCTGATTTTGTCAATTATTTGGACTCTGGAATTAGAGTGTTGTTACATAGAGGTTCTTCTTGGAATATAGACAGTACAATCACAATGCCCTCAAATTCAACACTTACGTCTATCTCAGCTTATGGTGCCTGCCAAAACCCAGATGAACAAAATATCTGTGAGAATAATCCAAGACTTATCCTAGCCGGTAACAGTAGAATTTTTTCTACCAGTAAAACACATGATTTGCGTATTATGAATCTATATCTAGATGGAACTACATACGCAGCAAGTGCTATTGCGGGCAACTTTAACATAAGGCAACTATTGATATATAAGTTAAAAACAATTGGTTTTACTCTTGCATTCAATAATGAAACTGGACGTGAAAAAGACTCAGACTATACATCAGATATCTCAATTATTTCTTCTAACTTCTATGACACATCAGGAATGACTGTCTGGATTGGCTCTGAACGGCTCAATATTATGGGATGTATTTTCGCTAACTCAAAAGAAACACATGTGGTAAGGATATATTACTCTTATAAAGGCGTTGTTAGTCATAACATTATTTCTGGAGCGAGCTATCAAGTCACTCAAGGTTTGCATGCTTTAAAGTTTCATGGACCTAAGGAATCACTTATTGGTTCATATTCAGAAACAGGCTCAGCTGGAAAACCATTTAGAAGTAAATTTAATATGGTCGCTAATAACACATTTGGCTCATCAGGCCCTTGGCCAGTTTCAATCGGACCACAAAATGGAGTATCAGATGAGAGGTTGTCTGATTTTATTATTGAAAAAAATCAAGTATTTAGTGACTTTGGAACACAGAATACAAAAGTTCCCTCTATAGGTTTGATGGTAGAAGGCCGATATCAAACCATACGAAACAACATCATTGATGGTTCAAATGCTAATGCAAACAATTACATTGGTATTTTTGTTGAACGAAGAGGAATTGAGCCAACTCCTTTAGGAAATTATATCTATAACAACACAATTTACCTAACTCAGTCAGCAAGCTTTTTTAGAGCCATTCAGATTGCTGAGTCAGCTAATAATACAATTATTAGAAATAATTTTGCTACAGCACTTAATTCCTCTTCTGCAACATTAATCAATGATTTATCGGGTAATGCTATCTATGATCATAATCTACTGGAAAGTAACCCGGGCTTTGTAGATCCTCAGAACAACAACCCACTATTGCGGGACTTTAGATTAGGTGCAACATCTCCAGCTATAGACGCAGGTATTTCAGTTCCAGTTTTTGATGATTTCATGGACCAATTACGAGCAGGAACTTATAGTTTAGGCGCTCATCACCCTTAGTCTATTTATTGTTATGAATTATGTTATTTGGAGTTTGGACAACAGAAAAAGGGGCTAAATCGGAGTCTATGACCACATTTGGCCCAATAACACTATGTCTTCCAACTGTGACATCACCTACAATAACAGCGCCTGCTCCAATATTCACGCCCTTCTCGATTATAGGCTTAGAGTCTAGATTACTTAAGTCTTTAATCCCAAAGGTTGTGTTTTGACGTATTGTAACATCATCACCTATATAGCGAGCACCTAGAATCATTCCTCCAAAGTGCTCTAGCTTTACTCTTCTACCAAGCTGTACCGTATAATCAAGCTTTATTCCACATACCCATTGAATAACCTTTGTTTGAACTCTATAAATAAGTGTTAGTGGCATTCTCAACAGTTTAGGTTTAATACCCATTCTCATATTGCCAAAACGGTTATTAAATATTGCCCAAAAACCTTGTGAAGTTAGTTTCTTTTCATGTGTTTCGTAATCTTCTTTTATTAAGGCCCAAAAGCCTAATCCAGTAGGATTCCTATTCTCTGAACCTAAAATATAATTGGGGTCGTATGTTATTTTCTTGTCGCTCACTTTATGATTAATTTCACTTGAGTCCAATTTTATTAAATCTAAAATAGTTTGCTCACGCCAGTAAGTTGGAACATTATGAAAAATACTCTCTAACTCCATACTAAATTTCACCGCCAGTAATGAGTCTCCACCTTTTGATTGGAATGATGTTTTTTCATAACAAACATCATCAAAATGTGTTAAAAACAATTTATGTATTGGGTGTAAATCATCATCAACATTTTTTACATTATTTTCCAAATGTTCTGTTTGGTATTTGTTCAGGATCTTCTTATATTGAGTTTTACCCGTGTCTGTTAATGGAATTTTATCTATAGTATATAAATGAATTAGACTATTAAGTTCTATACCCTGTGATTTCAATATTTCTAATACAGTTTGCTTAACCAGTTGCATGTTATTAGTAAATTCTTGCTCAAGACATACTAGGACCGCTTCACCATATACTTCATGTGGGATCCGAGTAACGGCAAAGCCATGTTTCATGTCAGTAAGCTTTTTTATCTGAGATTCTATATACTCACTTGAAATTTTTTGGCCCGCACAATTTATTAAATTATCAACTCGCCCTTTAAAATACAAATAGCCGTTATCAATCTCACCTAAGTCATTTGTTTCAAACCAACCATCATCATTTAAAGCTGAGACAACTTTACCGTCTTGGATATAACCCATGGTTACATGTCTACCCTTAATAAGTATTTCCCCTTTGGAAGAAAGTTTAATTTCAGTAGAGCCTGAAGCTTTACCAACACTACCAAGGTGGTTATTTTGTTCAGCTCTTAGATCAAGGATCGTCGTTCGAGAAGCTTCAGTTAGCCCATAATGTTGAATCATCTGAGCATTCGGAAAGAGTTCAAGTAGCTCGTGTTTTTCTTCAGATGACATGGGCTGACTACCTATTTCTATCCACAGTAACTTATTTCTCTCCTCACCAAATATATTTTTAACACTGAGCAACACTCTCAACATAGTTGGTACTGCAGATAGTGAGTTAATCTGGTTACTAATTAATAACTGAGAAATTTCATTCGGGTTAAACCCATCAGTTGGTATGTAACCTTTACCCCTAACTCGGGCAATAAGACGGCATCTTGCGTATCCAAAAGAATGATATACTGGAACAGCAATATATTCTCTCAATGAGGCATTAACAGATGAAATATTTTTAAGCCGATTTACTACATCCTCCAGAGCCTGGAAAGACAATAGAACGCCTTTCGGGTGACCTTCAGTACCTGAGGTAAATGAAATTTGAGCTATACTCTCTGGATTTATGTTCTCTATTTCATAATCATCAATTTGAAACCAACCCTTGCTGTTATTCGGAGTGATAATGTCGGTTGTATATGTAGCATTCAAGCGAAAAGTATCACTCTCAGATTGCAGTGGTACAACACACGTTCCATTGCGGAGTGAATCAAATACATAATGAATATATTCGATTGAGTTAATGGCCACAATACCTAGTGTTTCAATATCCGATAATTTCTTAGTCATGATTCTTTGAATTTACTATAGAGCAATACATTCTCTTAGTTTAAACTAAATGCACCATCTACGGAATTATCTAACATATCTTTTATCTATATCATGTTAAAATTTAGTTCTATATGAAATTTAATAGTGTGTTGATTTGAGCCAATGAACGTAAAACGAAAATTACTAATATCTGCAATTAAAGCACTACACTTATTGGGGCTAGATAAACTCTACATTCAAAACGGTGCAGTTATTCTTATGTATCATAGTATCTCTGATGGTACTGACATCAGTTATATAGATCCTTCAAATGATATGAATAAGTCAATATTTGAATTTCAGATGAAGTATCTAAAGCGGTATTGCAATGTCATTAGTTTAACTGAATTAAACAACCTTATGACTAAAGGTAAAGAAATTCCTTGTAGGACTGTAGCAATTACATTTGATGATGGTTACAAGAACAACTTCACAAATGCGGTACCCATTCTAAATAAGTATGACTTACCTGCCACGATATTTTTAGCAACAAAGTATATTGATCAAGAAATACCTCAATGGATAGATGAACTCTATAATATATATAAATATAGAACTAAGCATCTCTTTATGCATCCGAATGGCAATGAGGCGAGTATTACTATAACTAATAACAATCAGCATCAAGTATACCGACAGCTGACAGCTTCTTTCCTAACTACTAGTTTTGAACAAAGAATGGACTGGATAGAGCAGTTAAGGAAGCAATTATTGCCTAATGTTACCATGCCTATATTAACTATGAGCTGGGATGATGTTAGATGTATCAGAGATAACTATCAGAATATTTCAATTGGCTCACATACCGATGACCATGTCGACATCTCTA
>Ga0316204_10007303_pt1 | contig 16296 bp, 16 predicted proteins | sample 6monrhotite_MG_2_FD_205661 | JGI IMG/M metagenome (GOLD analysis project Ga0316204, IMG submission 205661) | Microbial mat bacterial communities from mineral coupon in-situ incubated in ocean water Damariscotta River, Maine, United States -... | ecosystem: Environmental > Aquatic > Marine >... | reverse complement strand
GTGGCGACACTCTGGTGCGTAAAGAATAGCGTTATTCCTATCAAGAAAAACTTAATCATAACCATCTCTGTAATACATGAAGCTTCATTGTTTAGGTGGAAATAAATTGCTATCTCATCAACATATTTGACAGCGATATCAAATTAAATACATTTAGCGTGAAGCCAAGGTACTTCACAAATCATCAAAGCCTGCTTTCCTGAACCATTCCTTTGCCATCTCTTCATTACGCTCCACACCATTACCTTCGCGGTACATCATGCCAATGGTAGTCATTGCGCCTTGCAGGCCCTGCTCTGCCGCCTTTGTGAACCACTCAATCGCCTTTTCAGCATTTTGCTCCACACACTCGCCTTGCATATACATAAAGCCCAGACCGTGCTGTGCTAATCCCATGCCGCTTTCAGCGGCACCTTTCATATACTTATAGGCCTTGAGTTGATTCTCAACCATACCCAATCCATTTTGCGCCATAATTGCCATACGGTACTGCGCTTCAGGGTGACCAGATTCGGCCAAAGGCCCCAGCAAACTGGTTGCCGAATTGAAATGTTTAGACTCAAATGCAGCTACACCACTGCTTAAGTCCATATCTAAAACTATTTTTTCATCACTCATCTTTCACTCTCGGGCGATAATCGCCGGGTCGAATCGCTACTGTGTTGATAACTTTTACACAAAGACGATCATTAACATCATAAAAACCATATTCAAACGCTGGGGTTGCTCGTCCACGTTCCGCTAATTCATCACGAATACTCTGCTCCTGCTCCGAATCAAAATCGAAACGCAGAATCAAATCACTACGCCCCTCGCGTCGATAATCCAACTGCATTGAACGTGTCCATAATTGGTGGCCAGGAAACACCCGGTTGCAGGCAAGGGCCGGTATGGGATCCGCCAAGTTAGCAATGGCTCCACCGTACATGCCGCCACCGGGATTGCGATTAAAGGCCTTAAGCGGCAAACGAATGCGCGCATGCCGCCAATCATCACTCAGTGATTCCACCTTTACAGACATCATTCTAAATGGCGGAAACCAGCTCAAACGCCGCTTCACGTTCATTCTGCGTCTAATCGACAATGGAATATGCATGGTTTTATGGTATTCCTCTAAAATTAAGAACCTCGCAGCATAATGGCTTTATTTTTACCCATCCTAGTGAAAACCGTAAGCAGCAGCAGGCTATTTCGAAGATTTACGTTACCAGACTGAACCATTTTCAACGCAATACGTGAACCCATTGATTTATTAAAAATGACCTTATAGCATCGTCAAAAATAATACGCACCGCGTCAATTCAAGGGTTGTTTGGTAACCTAGCGAATAACTTTTCAACCTGACAGTCCTAGCATGCAAACCGCACTTGCCGATTTTATTAAGAACACCGCAGAAGGCAAACATGCCGACAGTATTCTACGTGCCTGTGTGCACTGCGGCTTTTGTACCGCCACCTGTCCTACTTACCAACTGCTAGGTGATGAACTAGATGGTCCACGTGGACGTATCTATCAAATCAAACAGGTACTCGAGGGTGCAGCCCCCACGCCTACACTACGCGGGCACCTTGATCGCTGCCTGAGCTGTCGTGCATGTGAAACCACCTGCCCTTCAGGCGTGGATTACCATCATCTACTCGATATCGGCCGTGATCAGGTAGAACAGCAATTACCAAGACCACTGCATGAACGACTTCAGCGAAAAAGTATGGTGTGGCTATTCTCATCAGCAAAACGTTTTGCGCCCGTATTGGCCGTAGCTCGTCTGGTGCGCCCAATATTACCCGTCAAGTTTCGTCACAAAATCACCCCCGCATGCAAAGCGATTCCTTTAGAAAAAATAGAATCTCAACGGCGTATGCTACTGCTCGATGGCTGCGTACAGCCTGCCATAGCCCCGAATATTAACCAAGCGGCCAAACGGGTACTGGGCCACCTCGGCATTGATCTACAAAGTGTCTCAAATACAACCTGCTGCGGCGCTCTACCGCAACACCTGAGTGAAAAACAAAAAGCCCAACAGATGGCCCGACAAAATATTGATGCATGGTACCCGCAGCTTAAAAACGGCGCTGAAGCACTGGTGATTACCGCGAGTGGCTGTGGTGCCCATATACGTGATTACGGCACCCTCTTGGCGAATGATCCAGATTACGTTGAAAAAGCAGAATTTGTTGCTGACAAAGCCATCGATATTGTTCAGGCACTGGCAAAACAGGATCTCAAACAACTCACTCTCAAGCCTTCAGCCCAAGGCACTGCCGTACATACACCCTGCACCTTACAGCATGCGCTGGGGCTAAATGGTGAAGTCGAAAAATTACTCACTGAACTTGGATACTCACTCAGAGACGTCAGTGAAGGCCACCTATGCTGTGGCTCAGCAGGTACTTATTCAATCACGCAGGCCAAGCTTTCTGGCAAGCTGCGTGAACGTAAGCTCAATGCCCTGAAAATTAATAAACCAGCCCGTATTGTTACCGCTAACATCGGTTGCCTGGGGCATCTACACGAGGATGAAGGTATTCCCGTGATGCACTGGATCAACCTGATTGAAGAAGATTTAGTCAAATAAAGCTTCTTGTGAAAAAACTAAGGCGCAAGCTGACATAGCCTCGCTAGATTGGTGATAATTATTTCTTAATCAAGGGTCTCATGCAGCCACGCCCGCCACTCAGCAAACAAGGCATCTGATGTTGCTGCCATACCTATTCGTGGTTGCAAGGTCAGGCTTTGCATCGGTGTGTCAATATAGTCTTCATAAATACCACCCGAGCCACCAGCCTCCGCCAATATCAAACTACCCGCAGCATAATCCCAAAGCTTTTGCCCACCGTGTAAATATACCTGCATTCGCTCAGTGGCCAGCCAGCACCAATCCAAGGCGACAGAACCAAAACTTCGTTGCGAACGATACGGAGAATGCTTGGCCAAGGTAGCAATCAACGGGTCTGGAAGGCGCTTTAGGTCAACCATAGCCATGGCTCCTGATAATGTAGGCGCTACGCCTGAAATCCGTAAAGGATTACCATTCAACCACGCCCCCTGCCCCCTAATAGCACTGAATGACTCCTTCCGTACAGGGTCATAGACAACGCCTACCTGAATAGTTTCATCGAACAATAAAGCAATTGAAACACCAAAAAATGGGATTCCTGAGGCAAAATTACTTGTCCCATCAAGGGGATCCAAACACCAGAGACCGCAATCAGTTTCCTGTAGCAAAGTCTCCTGCTCATCCACCGTCATTTCTTCACCAAGCAATGCATATTCTGGCCAATGCAGTGCAAGTTCACGGATTAGACGCGCCTGCATTTGCAGGTCAGCCTCTGTAATTAAAGTGCCATCGGCCTTATCACAGGCTTCAACCTGACAAAAACGTGACATCAGCTCTTCTTCGGCTGCCCTCGCGATAAGCTGCTCAAGTTTTTGTAACGCCTCTCGATCAAACACGAAATACCTCATTTTTGAAGGGAAAACCCGAATTGCACCAGAGCCTCTTGCGGTCTAGTCTGCTCTTAAGCAGGCCTCCGGTCTATTCTGTACATCTATTTTACGTTGAGTTTTTAGCTACGGGGCTAGATTTTATTGTAATAATCCAGATCAATGATTTACGTGTTGAATCAAAGTAGATTAAACCGTAACTTACCTAGTCTGGAATAAACAAATTACTGCTTACTTTTATAGCTTCCATAGAATACTCAGCCGCTTTTGGAGCAGCTTCTGCATGTCCACAACTGCCGTATCGTTGTCACGCTTTTATTGCCAAATAGGGCTACTATGCCTGCTGAGTATGCTCAATACTCAGGTTGCAGCAAAAACAGTCCAGCAAAAAGTCTTCCTTGAAGCCGAGAAAGCACTGATCAATGGACAAACTCACAAACTACAGCAACTTAAACTAAAGCTCGCGGGCTACCCTTTACTGCCTTATCTCGACTATCAGGCACTCAAACGCAAGCTATCGAGTGCAAATGAAGCCGAGGTAAAAAACTTTCTACAGCGTTACAAGGGCACACCGATTGCCGATACGATGCGCCGCCACTGGCTTGATCATCTGGCACGCCAGTCCCGCTGGAAAGCTTACCGCAGTGTTTATACGCCACAAGGCAACATCCGCCGCCAATGCCAGTACATGCACGCACTCATCAAAACAGGCTCATCAGATAAAGCCTGGCCAAAAATCGAAAAAATTTGGCTACACGGAAAATCCCGCCCAAGTGCCTGTGACAGCGTATTTAAGGCATGGGAAAATGCGGGAAAACGAACAACTGAACTCACATGGAAGCGTATCAATCTTGCTATGGAAGCAGGTCAATGGCGCTTGGCGCGCTATCTCGGGAAATCACTCAGTAATAAAGACAATGTCTGGCTGAAACGGTGGATTCGCATCCACCAAAACCCCAAAGCCGTGTTGCGCGTACAAGATTTTTCCAAGACACACCCCTATCGCGAAATTATGCTTTCTCATGCCATCAGACGTATGGCTCGCTTTGATGGACTGGAATCAAAACGCCTGTGGTCAGTGGTTAAACCACGCTATGAATTTGATGCTGATCTCACCTATAAAACATCACGGCGTATCGCACTGGCGCTTGAGCGCAAAGAAGGGCCAGATGCCTATAATTTCGTTAAATCACTTAAGCCCAAGGCCGATGATGACCGGCTACATGCTGCACATCTGCATGCCGCATTGCTCAGACAGGATTGGCCTCAAGTATTACTCGACCTAAAACAGTGGCCAGCCGCCAGTCAACAAAAGTTGCGCCTGCGTTACTGGAGGGCTCGAGCACTCCTGGGTACTGGCCAGCAGCAGGTCGCCAACACCATCTTGAGCGAGCTGGCTAAAGAACGCAGCTACTATGGCTTTCTCGCTGCCGACCTAATCGACAGCCCTTACCATCTGGCACATAGTGACACCCCCATCACAGCAGCAGACCATAACGCTGTAATAACTCAAGCGGGAGTTCAACGAGCACTGGAACTGCATGCCTTGGGGCGCGACGTAAACGCACGTCGTGAGTGGCGCTATGCAACCAAAGGCTTTAATAAAGCCCAACTCAAGGCAGCAGCAAAAATTGCTCAGAGTATCGACTGGCACGACCAAGCCATCTTTACTCTCGCCAAAACAAAATACTGGGATGATCTCGAACTGCGTTTTCCGGTGGAGCATACGCAGTGGGTGGAGCAGCAAGCGCAAAAACTTCAGCTGGATGACGCATGGATCTATGCTGTGATGCGGCAGGAAAGTGCCTTTATGAGAGATGCACGCTCACACGTTGGAGCCATGGGATTGATGCAGCTGATGCCAGCTACAGCACGTTCAGTGGCACGTAAACTTAAACAAAAACCTCCAAGTAAAACGGCCATTCTTAAGGTACAAAACAATATAAAACTTGGTAGCAATTACCTTAAACAACTACTCGACCGTCACGATAACAGTCCAGTATTGGCTACAGCCGCCTACAATGCAGGCCCTCATCGAGTAGATAAGTGGATACCAAACCAAACGCTCCCGGCTGACGTCTGGGTAGACCTCGTACCCTACAAAGAAACCCGCCGCTATGTTCGACGTGTACTGAGTTACATGGTGATCTATGACAAGCGTCTCGGTAAAAAACCCACACGTTTACAATATCGCATGGCTCCGATTCAGGCCGCAGGCAGCAAGATTGCCAAAATCTAAAATTTATTAAACCGCCCAGACGATTGATCTTCTATGACGACTCTTGACCCCCCGTCATGAGTAACCGGGCCTGCTCCAGCTGCTCAGGTGACATCCGTTGCAACAAGTGTGTAATGTATTCTTCAGCGCGCTTGCTGCCGTTGGCGTGCGCTAGCGACAACCACTGCAATGCTGTCATCTCATCCTTTTCAACCATCTTGCCTTCGACCAACATCTTGCCTAGGGCAAACTGGGCTGTAGCAAAGCCCTGATTGGCAGCCAAGGTGTAATAATGCACAGCCTTGGCTGCATCTTTTTCAACACCATACTGAGCAAACCGATACATGGTTGCTACGACATACTGCGCCTTGGAAGAGCCATGGTCTGCAGCCAACAAATACAACTCACGTGACTTTCTTTCATCAACATCAACGCCCGAGCCATTGGCATACATCCAGGCCAGGGTAATAACCGCACTCTCATGCCCCTGCTTGGCTGACTGATTAAAAAACTCAAGTGCCTTATCAAGGTCCAATGGCACGCCATCGCCATTGCCATAAATAACACCAAGACGAAACTGCGCCTCAGCATTACCGGCATCTGCAGATTCATGTAGTTTTTGAATGGCAATTTCCTGATCTGCACTCGGAATTTGATCTGTCGTTTTATCTGCCACGCTTGGCACCCTGAATGTGAAACAATGATAGTGGCCCTATTGTAATGACCTGATAGTAGACAGCTACCCCTTAGCCACTAAGGATAGAAATTCAGGCGGTACCCGCTTTGGGCTTACGCTGCTTACCTGCCACTTTCTGCTGGACTGCAAAAATAACTTTTTTATCTGTCACTACCTCATGAAAATGTCGACGACTTTCAACATTTGCATCCTGAATCACTTCATTTCCCATCCAGAGGCGCACCACTGCATCACGTAAAACTAACCAATGGGCATTACCATTAGCATCCGGGTATCGCCCAACCTGATACAGTGTTGAAGAACTTTTTCGTCGATTGGTCAATTTGACTTTATGCAGCTTTAACTCCGAACCCAATTGATAAAAAGCGGGCGCATCAAGCTCAATACCATTGACGTTATAGCGTACCAAATCGCCACTGGAAACCGTCATCTGTCCCGAGAGCACCTCTACTACTTCAACACCACGACTCGCCCGGCCCTGCCCAGAAAACAGGCTTCGCAGCTGAGAATTGCAAGAAGACAATCGGTCTGCACGATTTATCGCGGGAGAGATAGTAATTTTATGTCCCTCATCATAGAGATATGTTGGTGCCTCATCTGAATAAGCGATTCCCAGGCCAAGTTCTAATTCGGGTAGACCGAGGCGGCGGCTCTCAGCATTTTTTGCATCTACCACCTGCAATATCTTACGAGCCAAGCCACAAGCCCGCGCCACAGCCAAATGACCATGCACGCCACTTTCATACTGGAGAATCATCAAGATAACAGCATCGCCTTCAACAAAAAGCTTCTCTCCATTAAACTCTTTAACCAGCTCACTGATAGGGTCGTACAGATTACGACTAAAGTAGGCCGCTGGATTGAGATTCTGTGCACGCATCTCTGATGTAATCTTGGTTGAACCTCTCACGTCAGCCTTGATAATGACGTGCCCAACCACACGGCGATTAGCATCTCCATCCGCCGCATCACTACTGAATGTCTGTAACAATGAATTTGCTCGTGACAGCTCACATTCACGTACACCATTAAGCAGACGCAGACCATCCATGCCCTGAAACATCCAGTAAGCCAACTTAAGTTGATAGCGATAATGCATAAAATCACGCACACACCGCACTATCAATCGTTGCTGAGCACGTCGCCCAAGCGGCTTATGCTTTTTTATTAATTGATCCAACCGAATAACTGCACTATCGGGATCTTTTATACCCAAGGCATTTTCCAGACGACGCATTAACTCTTTTCGCTTAATGTTCCCTGTTAAATAGTCAAACACCCAGGCAGCTGAACCTGAAACACCAAATTCAGCATACACATCAGTCAATAAGTACGATGCCTCTATACGATGCTTAATACCCGCACGCTTAAAAGCTCGACCTAGTTTGCTCACTAACTCACGTTGTGTGCGTTCAAAACGGGGCTCATTCCATGACTCAGCATTAGGCCATTCATCACTATCACCACCGAGTAAGGCCTCTACATCTTCCGCATGATCAAATGCATGAAGCATATCGCTTTCCAGTTCACCCGCTCCAATCAAACACTGAACACGACGCTCAATATCAACATAGCCACGCAACCCTCCTTGATCGCGTCTTATACGTGGCGTCTTATCCAGTGTTTCATCATCATCCCCACTGAGTTCAACCATATCCGGCAACCAGGGAGACAGTTCTTCAAGAATACACTGGTTCAGTTTCTCGGCATCGCCGTCGTACAGCAAATAGGGCCAGTAACCTATAAAGTCATCTGCTGTTCCTACCCCACCTAACTGCAGTATGGGGTTACTCAGCATATCCTCTGAAACTGGCCAAGACGTACCCAACACCGTCTTTCGCATCTTGCGTAATACAGAGTTCTCAATTCGCATGACGACGCGTATCAAGTCACTCGCTGCGCGATAACGTATGGCATCTTCATAACGCACAAGAATGACTGATTTCTCGTGCAGCTCTAAACTTTGCCCACTTACCTGGCGTGCAGGTTGCGCGCGGGATTCATCTAATTCTTTATGTAAAGCCGAGAGCTGGCGGTCAACCAGTGCAAAAAGCAGCTTAAACACGGACAACTGATAAAGCTGAACACGCTCTGGCCGTGCCAAAGTACGCGCTTCACTGACGACTGCGCGTGATAATTCCACATAGGTATCACGAAAAACATCTACCGCTTCAACATTAGGCGCCTTGAGGGGTTGTTTCCAGAAATAACGCTGCACATCTTCACGCACAATGGCCTCAACCAAGGCTATCGAGGCATTAATAAGTTCACTGCTTACAGAGACATCGATATGTGCATTATCGATACCTCGGGGAAAACGCTCTAAACGGAGACGATGGAAATGTGGCGCGTGCATATGCGCCTGAATAAATTCAGTATCAGGGTGCCAGCCTGTTAAACGCGAAAGCAGGCTGGCCACTGAGATAACCCAACACGAACTGACGACTGAGCTCTGTACTCAGCCAGCAATTGTAAAGTAAATAAATTAGTTAGCCACGAGTGCTTCAATGATGCGGTCTTCCATCTCTATACGAGTCGCAATTTCTTCACCTAATTTTCCGAGATCCCGATCCAGGTGATTCAAATCCAAGGCGTGGTCAGCGGAGTCGTATTTATCGTTAAACTCTACAGCCACCTCTGAAGACTCAACAATCAGCGGATACACATCACGCGCCATATCGACCACGCGTTTTCGACGTTCACGGCCATCATTAATACGCTCATAGATCTCAAAATGGCCAAAGGCTGAATAGTCAACCAAGACCCCGCAGAATTTCTGCAGTGCGTCACCATCAACGTTTTTATCGTAGGGTTGCAGGCCCGCGACTTTTTCAAACATCAACAGCATCTCTTGACGCTCAGCCAGTAACTTATTGATCATGTCCTGAGTACCACTGCGGCGCTCGGTGCTGGTTTCGCTACTCATTTTTCGTTGCTTACCCATTTTTGATATTTTCCCAAGAGTCCCCTAGTGTACTCCCAATAGACTTTCAAGGAAGCCCCTAAACGTCTAACTTTTCATCTGAGAAAAATCAACGCAAAAGAGCGAAATAAAAAGTGTACAGACAGATAGCCACACTCTTAATTGCCACACTGATCATTGCAATACAGCCAGCCTCTGCAGCTCAAAACAACAGCAATGCTATGGCCAATGTGTTTAAGGGCATGATTACAGGGCTCAGCTTACTGGGGCAGGCCAATAACACGCCCAGCATGGCACCCTCACCGTATTTCATACCGGGCGCCTATCCCGGCATGGGTAACTACTCTCAATCTCCTTATTCACAGCAACCCTACCCTCAAAACCAACCGATGAACCGTACATTGTCAGAATTTCAGGGTAGCTGGGAGATTGATAATGGCAAGTTACTCATCGTAAAGGGCAATATGGCACGCCTCTATCTATCGGCCGACAGGTATCAAGACCTGCACCTGCAGGCCAATACACGCTTTCTCTGGATGCGGCCAGACGGCACACAAACGGCAAAGCAGTATGAGCACCGAATTTTTAGTAAACGGGCAATTCTTCGCGATGATCAAGGCAGACAATTACTCTTACAGCGCTACCAGCAAAAGCCCAATCGGTAATCCATGGTAGTTATATGCTTGAGAAGGTAACGAAGCTAGCGCTATAGTCACACTACAATCATCTAAAGCGAATACCCTGCATGAAGTACAAACGAATTGCCTTGATAGGCGGCTCAGGCTTTGTCGGTAGACATTTAACCCAACATCTAAGCAATCTTGGCTACGAATGTCGGGTACTAACAAGACACAGTCAGCGCAATCGCGACCTGCAAGTTAGCGCGCAAGTCCGGCAAATTGACTCGTACGATCTCAAAACATTAAGCCACGCGCTAAATGACTGTGATGTCGTGGTCAATTTAATAGGCATTCTTAACCCCTTATCCAGGAAACAGAGTTTTCACTCAGTACACGTAAAACTCACCGAAACAGTGATTGAAGCCTGTCATAAAGCGGGTATAAAACGTCTGTTGCATATGAGCGCGTTGCAAGCCGATCAGGCAACAGGCAGCAGCCAATACCTGCGCAGTAAAGGTGAAGGTGAAAATCGCGCCCATACGTTAGGCCAACCCGATATCGCAGTAACCAGCTTTCGCCCATCGGTCATTTTTGGCCCTGACGACAGTTTTCTCAATCGCTTTGCACAACTTTTAAAGATTCCCGGCCCCTTCCCTCTGGCCTGTCCCAACGCTCGCTTTTCCCCTGTCTATATCAATGATGTAGTCGCTGCCTTTGCACACGCATTAGAAGACAAATCCAGCATTGGTCAACATTTCGAGCTTTGCGGCCCAGACACCTTCACTCTAGGGGAAATCGTGCGTTTTGTGGCCACGCAAAAGAAATCTCAAAAAATCATTATTCACCTTCCTGACTGGGCATCCCGTTTACAGGCACGCGTATTACAATTTCTCCCAGGCAAGCCTTTTACGCCAGACAACTACCTTTCATTAAAAACAGAGAGTATTTGCTCAAGTAACGGACTGGCTCTTCTGGGCGTGAAAGCCACTCCCATGATGCCAGTAGCCAGTAAGTTCCTTACCGACAGTGAAAGTAAAACATACTTATTCAATCACTTGCGCCGACACAGCCGACGCTAGCATTAGTTTATTGGCCACGGGTCTTTAGAGATACTCACGCATATCTCTGGAGGTAAAGCCCCGCAATGGCAGATCTAAATTTTTCGCTAGTCCAATAAACTTAAAACGTTCGCCCATTTCGCTTGGCAAGGTAAGCACCTTTACACCCTGCACCAGCTGCATGAAGGCAGCAACATCACTTTGATCTGCAGCACTTACGCATTCATCAAGACCCGTATCGATCAAAAAGTGTGTCTGACTTGTATAACCTGCCAGCTCAAAACCCACCTCTAATGCCGCTCGAGCAACCGCGGTAAAGTCTACATTGGCCGTAATATCCTGCAGGCCAGAAAGCTTCAGTGGCGCATCAAAAGCCTTATGCTGATAATGGCAAATCAAAGTGCCATTGACTCGCTCAGGGTGATAATACTCGCGCTCTGCATAACCGTAATCAGCCAGTATCACAGCCCCTTGCTGCATACTGTTGGCCACAGCCTGTAGCCAGGGCAATAAACGCAGGTTAACCTCTGAACTATAACCATCCTCAAAACTACCACGACGCGTCTCCAGGTCATTCAATGCATCGCTTAGTGCAGGGCTTTGTACAGAACCCCATGACTCGACAAACACCTCATCCTTGAGCTCTACAAACAGTTCCAGATAGCCACCTGCTCCGGCCCTAAAACGATGTACAGGCATGGCATCGAGCAATTCATTCGCAACGACCACACCACTCCAGTCTTTTTCGGGCAAACGATCAAGCCATGAAACACGTGTCAACAAGTGCGGTGCGTGCAACGCCAGAGTTTCACGCTGTAAAACCTGTAGATCTGGGCTCAGCTCAAGAATTAAATAACGACGAGGCAGACTATCCATGCGCTCAAGTTGTAACAACATATCGGCAGCCATCACGCCCGACCCAGCACCAAACTCGAGGACATCCGCATCACCTAAGGCAGCCAGTACTTGAGCACATTGTGCTGCAAGACATTGACTGAATACCGCTGAGATCTCAGGCGCCGTGACAAAATCACCCTGCGCACCTAATTTACGTTTTCCATTCACGTAATATCCTGCGCCTGGCGCATACAGCGCCAGTTCCATAAAACGGTCAAAGGGAATTCTTCCACCCGCCTGCGCTATCGCATTCTTGATGACCTGCTCTGTGATAGCTAACTGGGCAAGTTGTTCAGTATTTAACGCTGGAAGCTGCACGAATTCTCCAAGATGGGCGATGTATTGTTATAGTCCCGCCATATTACAGACAACTTAACCGGAGTTCATGGGTGAACAACACAAGCAAAGCGATAGACAAAACCGCCCTCATAACAGGTGCTGCTGCGCGTATTGGCGCTGCGATTAGCCATCAGCTGCATGCAGCAGGCTTTCACGTTATCGTGCACTACCGCAGCTCAATCACTGCTGCCCAGACTCTGGTCGACACGCTCAACAGCCAGCGAAAAAATTCGGCTTCGCTGTTACAGGCCGATCTATGTGACCCAAGCAGTCCCAATAAACTTATCAAGGATGCACTCGCCATTAATGGCCGCCTGGATGTCCTGATCAACAATGCATCAAGCTACTACCCCACACCCGTCGGCACGGCAACACAGGAACAGTGGGATGACCTTTTCGGCAGCAACGCGCGTGCACCTTTTTTCCTTTCCCAGGCTGCTGCCAGTGAGCTTGGCAAACACCATGGCTGCATTGTTAACCTGGTTGATATCCATGCCGATCGTCCAAACAAAGACCACCCGATCTACTGTATGGCTAAAGCCGCAAACGCCATGCTGGTTAAATCACTGGCTCGTGACCTTGCTCCCGATGTGCGAGTGAACGGCATAGCGCCAGGCGCAGCACTCTGGCCAAGTGGCTTTCTCGATGACGCAGAAAAACTAGCAATACTCGAACGAATACCTATGGGGCGCCCAGCAGGTGCAGAACAAATCGCTCAAGCCGTCATGTTTATGGTAACGGGTAACGACTATGTTACCGGGCAAATACTGGCGATAGATGGCGGGCGTAGCGTGCAGCAATAAACTCAAGCGGAAAGAAAACGAGGGTGTACCGACACGTGATCACGCCCTGCCGCCTTGGCACGGCTACAGGCCTCCTCAGCACGCTGCAATACAACATCAATACCCTCATCTTCAATCATCAAAGGAGAAAGGCCAATACTCACTGATACCGACCGGTCAAACAAAAACTTAGCATCTCGATGCTCAATAAGATGCTGAAGAATGTTTTCAGCCGCAGCCAAACCATTGGCCAGAGAACAGCTATCGAGTAAAACCGCAAACTCATCCCCGCCTACACGAGCCACAGTGTCACGCCCCCGTACTTCTCTGTTTAAAACTTCTGCAATCTGCTGTAACAATTTGTCTCCCGCAGCGCGCCCTTCAACATCATTCAGAGTCTCAAGATGATCAAGATCTAACATCAAGAGAACCGCATCGCCATCCTTGTTTTGCACATGCTGCAAAGTACGCTGCAATCGCGATTCAAATTCATGCCGATTAAATAATGATGTCAAAGAATCATGTGTAGCCATCCAGCTAAAGTACTCACCTTTATCACGCTCGTGCCTTGCTGCACTGACGATCACACCACTAAAAGTTGCCACCCAAAGCAGACTGATGTCTAAATATAGTACACCCAGCTCAGCAGACTGACGTACATCCAGAGGCAATTTTTCCGCCAAAATCAACATCGTAAAAAATGCGCCTGCAGCACACAGAAAAACGGCAAGCAGACCGACACGCAATGCCGTGTAGATCGCTATGGGCATCAAGAAGTAAAGCAGCAAAGGCGAAGTAAAGTCAGGTATGCGATACACACTCAACACCGTCACAAAAACAAAACCGACAAATGCCAGCAGTGCAAATAGCCAGGCCTCCCGTGTATGAACAAGACTAAGCCTCTCACTCCACGCAAAACCAATACCGCCGATCACTAAAAAGCCCAGACTATTGCCAAGCCACCAAAGCAACCAGACATTAACCACATCAACGTTTAAGCCGACCACCTCAGACATGACAAACGTACCAATGCTCGCTGTCAGCATTGGACCAATCACAGGCCCCAGCAAAACAAACAGTAAGATATTGCGCATGCCCGCCACGCCATAAGTGACATCAAAATGGCGCATCAACCAAATCGGTACAGCTGCCTCAAGCATACTGGCTATGGCAGAAACAACAGCCGGCGACCAAGGAATACCGGCATACCAGGCCAACAGCAACATGGCTGGAACGATTGCCAGCAAATGGCGTACACCAAACCAGTATGCCAACGCGAAAGCCACACCAGAGGCTGGCCACATTGGACTGACGCCTGTCTGTGCTGACTGCAGACCAAGCGCCATCAGACCTAGCACAAAGTAGGCTATCAGCAGGCTCAAAAAAATACCGACATGCTGGATCGTACGCAACCTAAGCGGAAGAATAGGCACGGGCTGCTCGGCGCTGCTTTCTGTCAGGGAGTTATTCAAAACCAGAAACCAGGGCGGAAGAGACATCAAGGTCATACACTTCGAGCCCCTCCCTTTGACCTTTAAACTCCCGCCATAATTGACCATAGCTCTGCTTTAGCTGGGGATGAAATTCATCTGCAGCTACATCGGCCAAAGGCTTGAGTACAAAGGCATATTTTAAAATTTCATCCCTCGGCAAGTCTTTACCAGCCTCATTCGTCACAACATCACCGTAAGTCAGCAAATCAAGATCTAGTGTTCGCGCACTAAATTTCTCTGCTGAACGCGTACGACCATTAACAGTTTCAATTTCACGTAGCTGATGATGGAGTTCAGAAGGACTTAACTCAGTTCTAAAACCCACCACAAGGTTTAAAAATGGATCGCCATCAAAACCTTCTGCTGGTGTTTCATAGACAGGCGATAGAACCAGATCACCAAAAGCCTGCTACATGCCCGCAATTGCAGCAAGTACGTGTCGATCACGCTCAATATTGCTACCAACGCTAACCCATGCTCGCAACATCAGTAACGTTCACCACGTTCAATAATGACGCCCACATCGGTCGCACCACGCACTGCGCCTTTCTTATTCAAAACAAGCTTTACCCAACGCACGGCAAACTCATCACGAATTATTTCGGTACATCGTTCAGCCAGGGTTTCTACCAACTGAAAATCACTGTTGCCAACAAAATCAATAAGGCGTTTGGCTACAGCTTTGTAATTTAAAGTATCTTCTATTTGATCCGAAGATGCTGCCTTAGCGATATCCGCACTCATTTCCAGATCGAGAATAATCGTCTGACGCGTGCGACGCTCCCAGTCGTAAATACCAATAATGGTATCGATGCGCAGATCGCGCAGGTAAACAATATCCATAGTCATCAATTCAGTTTTTAATATGCGCAGTCTAGCAGAATTGTCTCACCATTCGACTTGACCACAACCATATGCTGTCAGGACAATGGCGCCACTATTTTTTGGAGCTAACCATGCTTGAAATCAGCCTTGTCATTATTGCTTACCTTCTGGGATCTATATCCAGCGCCATCATTGTTTGTCGCTTACTCGGCCTACCCGACCCAAGAACCCAAGGCTCCAACAACCCAGGTGCTACCAATGTGTTGCGCTTCGGCGGCAAAAAAGCAGCTGCAATCACACTCATCGGCGACTGCCTCAAGGGCTTGATTCCCGTTTTGTTCTGTCACGTACTGAATGTCGATGCATTAACTTTCGCCCTCGTCGCCATGGCAGCTTTCCTCGGCCACCTCTACCCCATCTTTTTTGGCTTTGATGGCGGCAAGGGTGTAGCCACTGCGCTCGGCACACAGTTTGGCTTGAACTGGATGATTGGTGGCTCCGTAGCCCTGGTCTGGTTATTTTTTGCCAAAGTGCTCAAGCTTTCATCTCTCGCCGCCCTGGTCTCTATGGCACTGGCACCCGTATTTATCTGGTTAATCTGGCCCGCGACCGAACTCATCATTATGCAAACTTCCATGACCCTGCTACTGATCTGGCGTCATCGCAGTAACATCCAGCGCATGCTGGCAGGCGAAGAGAGCAAGATAAAAAAGAACTAGGGATAACTGAAGTTCGATGCCTCAAATACACATTTATATACAGTTCCATGCTTACTAAATCGGCTCAAGCTCAACCATCGGCCAACGTGGCTTGATACCAAAGCTCATTGGCTCGTGCTGCCCGGCACGTAACCGCTGCCAACCGGCAAAGGCAATCATTGCCCCATTATCTGTACAGAGGTCAGGCCTTGGGTAATAAGCCCGCCCACCAAGCTCCTGCATCGTCTGCCCTATGGTTTCTCGCAGACGCCTGTTTGCGCTCACTCCCCCAGCCATCACCA
>Ga0316204_10007302_pt1 | contig 16302 bp, 14 predicted proteins | sample 6monrhotite_MG_2_FD_205661 | JGI IMG/M metagenome (GOLD analysis project Ga0316204, IMG submission 205661) | Microbial mat bacterial communities from mineral coupon in-situ incubated in ocean water Damariscotta River, Maine, United States -... | ecosystem: Environmental > Aquatic > Marine >... | reverse complement strand
CGCTCGATCGGGCGTGTGTCAACACCTGATTTCTACCGCTACAACATCAGAACCGGCCGCCAAACTCGTATATTGCGCGGCAGTGCGCGCTTTGGGAATTACGTTCTCGATCAAGAAGGTAATCCGCGCTTTGCAACTGAATTGGACCGATCCAGCGAGGAGGTGGTCTATTTCTGGCGCCCCGATCCTACCGAATCCGATTGGCGGGAAGTCATGCGTTGGTCGCTGACTGACTATGCGACCTTTGGACAAACAGGTGTGAATGTCGTTGGTTTTGATCCAAATAATGATAACCGGGCCTATGTTCTTGCTCACAATGGAGAAAACACCGTTGGGGCTCACATTATGGATTTGCGAACCGGCAATTACATTCGAACAATCTACCAACGTGAAGATGTGGATATGCTGGGCGCCCGCTTTGAGCCGCATATTGACCGTGAACCAGAACTCGCGGGATTCAGCTTCTATGCAGATGGCGAACGCCAGTATGCTTGGATCAATCAGGAAATGGCAGACCTTCAGTCGGTAGTTGATAATGCTTTTCCAAGCACTCGAAATACAATAACCAGCTGCGTAAATGACTGTGCGCAGATGATGGTATTTTCCCAATCATCCGAGGAACCGGGCGTCTATTATTATATTGCCAACGGTCAACCTGTTGTTATTGGCCGTGCCTACCCGCAGCTTCTTGAAGCGGCTTTTGGGCGTGAAGAGTTCATTACCTACCCGTCAAGAGATGGGCTTCAGGTCCCTGCAATTTTGACCTTGCCGCCATTTGGCGAGGCCCCTTACCCTCTCGTTGTGGTTCCGCACGGCGGTCCATGGATTGCTGAAACACGGGCATACGACGAGTGGACATCCGTTCTTGCCAACCGTGGCTATATGGTGATGCAGCCACAATATCGTGGTTCACTCGGTTATGGCATCGATCATTGGCTTCGGAGTTGGGGGCAGTGGGGCACTTCCATGTCGGACGATAAAGATGACGGCGTTCGTTACCTTGTGGATGCCGGTCTTACCGAGGCCGACCAGGTCGCTATGTTTGGCTGGAGCTACGGCGGATATGCCGCGTTTGCGGCCGCCGTTCGCCAACCGCAAGCCTATAACTGTGCCATTGCGGGTGCCGGTGTTTCCGATCTCGATGTCATCCAGCGTGACTTTGGTGGTGGCGGAATTCAAAGCGAATTGATCGACGAAGGTTATACGGGGATGTCACCGAATGAGTTTGCCGAGGACATCCAGATGCCGCTTTTGATCATTCATGGTGAAGTCGATCAACGCGTCCCGCAATATCAAAGTCAATTCATGATCCGCGCACTTGAACGCAATGGTATTCCGCATCGCTATGTGGAATTACCCGATGCGGATCACTTTTCGAATACGCTCAATTATCAAAACCAACTCACACTCTTTACAGAGCTCACAGGCTGGTTGGCGAATGAGTGTGGTATGCCGACAGATCAGAACCCGGCCCGATAATACTTGGTCGGACGAACAGAAAGGCCCGCTCTAACGAGCGGGCCTTTTTTGTTCAAAGTGTGAGCAGGTTTTACGCAGCCATTACCCGATCGACCTCATCGACCAATTCTCGTAAATGGAAGGGCTTGGACAACACTTTCGCGTTTGTCGGCGCACTGGAACCGGGGTTCAAAGCCACGGCTGCAAATCCTGTAATGAACATGATCTTCAACGCTGGCGTCAGTTCGGCGGCTCTTCGCGCCAATTCGATCCCGTCTATACCAGGCATGACGATATCCGTCAGGAGCAAATCAAAAGCATCCTTGTTGGCCTCAAAAACCGACAAGCCTTCATCACCATCAGCACATGCCACCACCTCATGCCCAGCCCGTTTCAGGGCCTTGGCCAGAAAGTCACGCATGGACCCATCGTCTTCCGCCAAAAGTATTTTTGCCATTCCGGGATCTCCACCAATCCATTTCTTTCAAGCGGTCTAGCGCATTAAGGTAAAAGTCCGCTGAACAAGATGTGAAATGCTTGACCGGCCTGTGAGAGTGCCGCCATTGTGTATGTATGCCACTAAACAATGCCACATCATCTCGCCAGGCCATGGACCCATCACCGGCGATTATCGCACGGATTGAGGAGCCGGTGATCGTGCGACGACCGACTGAACGGCGCTCACCGCTATTGGCGGCGTCGCCGCACAGCGGCCGTATCTATCCACCGGACCTTCTGGCGCAATCAATACTGCCGCTGGACCAGTTGCGGAGGTCGGAAGATGCTTATGTCGACACATTGATCGAGATCGCACCACAGCTTGGAATTACGAGCGTGCTAGCGCCATTTCCGCGCGTCTTTATTGACCCCAATCGTTCCACGAAAGAACTGGACGCGGTACTGTTTTCAGATTTGATCGGATCGCTTTCCAGCACCACGCCTCATGTTCATGCGGGCCTTGGTGTCATTCCCAGGATCAGCGCGGGCGGAAAAGCACTTTATGCAAGCCCGCTCAAACTTACCGAAGCCCGACAACGTATTGCGGATTATTATCGGCCCTATCACGGGGCAATCGATGTCGAGCTGAAAGCTGCACGGGATATTTTCGGCAAGGCCATTTTGCTGGATTTCCACTCTATGCCAGCGGTCGCCGCAGGGGGCGTCGATATCGTGTTGGGTGATCGGCATGGCAGCGCGTGCGATCCGCACATAATGAAGCGTGTCGAGGATGCATTCCGCCAGCAAGGTTTCCTCGTTCGCCGAAATCGGCCTTATGCAGGTGGATACACGACAACGTTTTATGGCAAACCCGCCCGGGGCCGTCATGCCGTACAGGTCGAGATTAATCGCGGCCTTTATCTCAACGAAGAAGCAGTGACCCGTTCCGAGACATTTCCCATCATGCGCGAGAAGATCGAAGCCGTTCTCCTGACACTAGCGAACGAAAACTGGTCCTAGAAGCTCTTTAACTGTCTGTATTTAAATACTTTCCACTCAATTTTGTGTGTGCGGCATGGCCTTTGCTCTCCTCTAACGCGAACGCGTCCAAGAGACGTAGGTCGATAAGCGATTACTGGAGCCGACAAAATGACGAACGAAATTGATTTTCACATTGGCAAGCGATTGCGCCGCCGTCGCCGGCTGTTGGGTTTGACTCAACAACAGCTGGCCGAATCTGTTGGGATTCGCTTTCAGCAAATTCAGAAATATGAGTGTGGTGCGAATCGCGTCAGCGCTAGTCGGCTGTTTGAGCTTTCAGAGTCTCTGGATGTTCCGGCCCAGTATTTCTATGACGGCCTTGCACCCGATGATCAAAAGGAAAACGATCCTGATGTAATGGCCGCGGATATTCTCTCCCAAAAAGAGACCATGGATTTGGTCCGGGCCTATTACCGCCTCGGTGAGCGTCCACGTAAACGTCTGCTCGAATTGGCCAAGTCTCTGGAGCCAGCGGAAGCAGCAAACGACGCCGCATGAAGTACTGATTGCTGACAAGCGCTGGCCGCGCTGTAAAGTCGGTAAAATGACGGCACGTAATTTCGAATACGACCTCGCTTTTGCGCACCGGTTGGCTGATGCCGCCGGTGCCGCAATAATTCCGCACTTCCGCAAGTCATTGCGAGTTGAAAACAAGCTTGATGGCGGATTTGATCCCGTGACTATTGCCGACCGGGCTGCGGAAACGGTTATGCGGCAACTCATCTCCGATGAACGTCCAGACGATGGCGTTCTGGGTGAAGAATTCCCACCCGTGGAAAGCCGCAATGGCTGGTCATGGACTTTGGATCCGATCGACGGAACACGCGGCTTTATTGCCGGTACGCCGACCTGGACCGTGTTGATTGCTTTGACATATCAAAACCAACCGGTTCTTGGCCTGATTGCCCAGCCCTATATTGGCGAGCGGTTTTCCGGATATGAAAACGCGTCTGAATTGATGACGCGAACCGAACGCAGAAAACTAACCGTCTCAACCGTAACAGCGTTGGACAAAGCAATTCTGGTCACGACCGACGCTTACCTGTTTGCTGGTAGGGAAGCGGAACAGTTCTGTGCCGTCCGTGAAGCAGCGCGTCTCACGCGTTACGGTATGGACGGCTATGGCTACGGACTACTGGCCATGGGAAATGTAGATCTCGTCATCGAATCCGGACTGGCACCATATGATTTGCACGCCCTTATACCTGTTGTACGTGCGGCAGGAGGTATTATCACCAACTGGCATGGCCAGGATAATTTCGACGACGGCGCGGTCGTTGCGGCCTCAACTCCGCAATTGCACGCCCAAGCCATAGCGACATTGGAGTCGATCTAATCTTCGGTCGTGGTGTTGTCCGATTGCACCGCCCCAGTATCTGGCTTGCGGAACAGAAGTGTCATCCGGTCGCTTTCGCCAATGGCGGCGTAGGGCGTTGAATCAAAACCATCCATATCCCAACCGCTTTGTGAGGGCGGTAACGTCCATACACCGTTGGGGTGGTCTGCAGTGTCAGCCGGGTTCGCATTAATCTCGCTACCCTCAACCAGTTCGAAACCGGCTTCACGGGCGATAGCAATGACATAGGCTTCTTGAACGTATCCAGAAGACGCCAACGGGTCTTGCTCGCGCGTATCGGGGAGCCGGTGCTCGACGACGCCCAGAGTTCCGCCCGGACGCAATACAGCATAAAAGTCATCGAAAGCGCGCTCAGTAAAACTACCCCGCATCCAGTTGTGAATATTACGGAAAGTCAGAACAGCATCTGCTGTGCCGGCCTCGCCAAGCCCGACATTTTCAGGGCCCCAGTCTCGAATAATAACATCCCCAAACAATTCTGACCCCAAGAAGCGGGTCTCGAAATTGGCGCGGCTCGAGCGTCGGCTATTGCTGCCGCTATCAGTCGGAAAATGCGCGGCGACATAGGTTCCACCGTTGGCGTTGAGCCAGGGTGCCAGAATTTCGGCATACCAACCGCCGCCCGGCCAGATTTCGATCACCGTATCCGTGGGTAAAATTCCGAAAAACTCTAACGTTTCGGTCGGGTGACGAGATGCATCGCGCCCGCCATTCTCGTTGCGCCATTCGCCGGTCAAAGCCCAGGCGAGGTCCCCGGTCTCAGTTGCATTCTCGATCGGCGGTGTTTGATTTTCGGATTCTGCCGTTTCAGAGATCTCTGGCGCAGCATCATCGACATCGGCTTCGACTGCTTCCTCATTTGCGCCACAGGCGGTCAGGGCAAGGCTTGCAAGCCCGGTTAGCAAAAAAGAACGCTGCATGAGAAACTCCCGAAATCACTGAATAATCTGACACTAGGACTAGAGAATTGCGGCCCCTCTTGCAAGCGAGCATCGCCCTTCCTACCTGTTCTATTGCAGGCCGCCACAATGGGGTCTGTGCATGTGCCGATCTGACCTGATGGGTGGATCAAGGCTCATGCAAAATCTTTAACCCGGGTCAATTCCGGGCAAACCACTTGTCGCTTCTGAAGGAGGATAAGACTATGAGAAACTTGGATTACACACCACTTTATCGCTCGATTGTTGGTTTTGATCGACTGGCAAACATGATGGATTCCGCGTCGAAAGCTGACCCATCCACCGGCTTCCCGCCCTATAATATCGAACAACTCGGCGAAAATGATTATCGCATCGAGCTGGCTGTTGCCGGTTTTGGCGAGACCGATTTGACCGTTGAGGTTCAAGAAGACGTGCTTACGGTTTCGGGTCGCAAGGATCCGAAAGCCGAAAACGACAACCCGAATTTCCTCTATCGGGGAATTGCCGAACGTGCATTCGAGCGCCGTTTCCATCTCGCCGACCACGTGATCGTGGAGAATGCTGAGCTGAAAAATGGTCTCCTGGCCATTACGTTACGCCGCGAAATTCCCGAAAGCGCAAAGCCGCGTCGGATATCTATCGGCAATGTAACCGCCAAGAGTCGCAAGGTTATTGAGGGCGGCAAATCGAAAGCAGCCTAAACTCTGAATTTTCTACGCACAGCCAGAGCGCGCGCCTTATTCCCTTCAGGCGCGCGCTTTTTGTTTCAAGCGGCATCCAGATCGACAGCGCCATTGGCGTCATCAATTTCGTTCAAGAAGGTTTCGCTGACGCGCGCACCGGTAAAGCATGAGCCGGTGAAATGGGCATGACGCACATCCGCTCCCAACAGGGTTGAATACGAGAAATCTGCTCCCGTTGCCTTGACCCGGCGTAGGTCTGCACCCGCAAGGTCAGAATAGCGGATCTTGGCTGCGGCCAGTGAGGCGGGCAGAATTCGGTCGCCCGCCAGCAGAAGCGGGCCCAGTTTACAGTCGCGTAGATCTGCATTGTTCAATCGCGCGCCGGTCAGGTCTGCACCGCGCAAATCTGCTCCGCGCAAGCACGTCATCCGCAAGTCTGCTCGTTCCAGGCGAGCCCCTTGCAATTGCGCGCCTTCCAGATCCAGTCCGTAAAGCGTTGCTCCGCGTGCATGGAATGCTGTGAGTGTTTTACCTGCCAGCGATTCCAATGGGCGCAAATCAGTATCATCAAAAGAAGACGGCTGGCCTTCCTTGCCACCTGTCGCACACCAACGGATGTGATCTTCAATCATCTCTTCTACGGGGCGGTCCAGTTCACGCATATTTTTGCCAACGGGGTCATCCGTCAGAGCGCCCGTCCGATCGCAGTTATCGAGGCGCGCCATTGTCATGGTCGTGCCGATCAAAACCGCATCGGTCAGATCGGCATCGGTCAGGTCTGCTCCCGACAGATCAGCGCCTTCGAGATTTGCGCCTGAAAATACCGTCGAACGCAAATTCGCCCGCACCAGTTTTGTGCCAAGCATCACCGCATCGGTGAAGTCGGCCTTTTGCGCTGACGAGCCGGACATTTTCGAATGCGAGAGATTGGCGCCCTGAAAGTTCGCCATCGTCATCTCACCGGGACGAGATTTATGCTTCAGAACCGAAAGTCCGCGCTCCCGATCCATCTGAGCAATTGTGCCTTCGCGCAAGTCGCATTCCGACAAATCCGCGCCCTGAAGGTTGGCACCGCGCAAGGCAGCACCGCGCATGTCTGCGCGCCGCAATGTGGCTCCAGCCAGATTGACACGGCGTAAGTCACACCCATAGAGGCTGCTGGAGTTGAGAATGGCACCAGACAAGTCTGCACCAACCAAGGTCGATCCGGTAAAGTCAGCATCCGATAAATCGCGGTTGGAAAGCGTTAGGCCGTCCAGCACGCAATAGGTAAAAGAGGCGCGTGCGCCGCCCGGCTTACCGCTCCATAATAGCTCATGCCGACGGCAGATTTCGTCAACCTGCGCCTGATCCAGCGTGCGATATTGAACGCGATCCGACATGGGCGGCTCTAATTCCTTGATACGTGAGGAAATTATCGCCAATCAGGGTTAACGTGGCGTGTTTATTTTGGTGGCGTCCGCATCGACGAGACCTACCTTGATAACTGCGGTCGCCGCAGGTGATCCGGGAACCAGGCGAAGGCTGTTTATGCCCTGCTTGGCGAGCGTTTGAAGGGCCGTCAAAACGTCGGCCTCATCGATTATCTCAAGTGATAAATCATACCCTGAAGCGTTGGCATCAATCGTTACCAGCGGCCAACCTCGTATTACCCGATGAAAGAAACCGGCATGCAAAGCTTCAGCTTCCGCTTGCCGAACGCCCGTATCGACAATGATGCCAGCGGCGCGAATCCTGTCCAGACCTTGACCCGCTGTGCGCTCATCAGGGTCGATACAAGCGACGACCGCCCGAACAATGCCGGCATAGATCAATGCATCCGCGCAAGGCGGCGTTTGGCCGATGTGGGCACAAGGCTCGAGCGTGACATAGGCGGTAGCACCATGCGCCGCTTCCCCGGCCATATCCAAAGCTCGTTTTTCCGCGTGCGGACGTCCACCTGATGCCGTCACGCCGATGCCGACGATCTCGCCCGCATTTACAAGGACACATCCGACGCTGGGGTTAGGGGCTGTGGTCCCCAAGCCAGTTCGCGCCAAAGCCAACGCTGTATCCATCAGGCGAAGATCGGTGAGTTGGCTCAAGGAATGTCCGGCAGGGGTTGAGCGCGATCAGCATCCAGATAACGTGCTGTAACCGGCAGTTGGCCTGCGCCGTCCATGCCTATTTCCAGCGGGTTTCCAGTTGGGATTTCAATCTGGACAATGTCCTCGCCGCTCATCCGAAACAGCAATTTTACGATGGCACGTAGTGAATTACCGTGCGCGACAACCAGGATATCCTCACCCGCTTCAAGAAGGGGGGCGATAGTCTGTTCCCAATAAGGCTGCACACGATCAAGCGTTAGCTTGAGCGACTCTGCAGCGGGCAATTGCTCCGCCGACAAGCCTTCATACCGTGGATCATGTGACGGATGGCGTTCGTCGCTGGTCTCTAACGCCGGTGGCGGTGTATCAAAGCTGCGCCGCCAGATTTGAACTTGAGCTTCACCATGGCGTTCGCGGGTCTCATTTTTGTTGAGCCCGGTCAGCCCGCCATAATGCCGCTCATTCAGCTTCCAGGACTTTTCTACGGGGATCCAGACCCGATCCATCTCTTCCAGCGTCAGCCACAATGTTCGCACGGCGCGCGTCAGGACGGATGTAAATGCTCGCTTTGGCTTAAACCCGGTTTCAGCAAGTAGATGACCAGCCTTACGGGCTTGCGCCACGCCTTCATCCGTCAGCTGCACGTCTACCCAACCGGTGAAACGGTTTTGCAAATTCCATTCGCTTTGTCCGTGTCGGATCAATACCAGCTTGGCCATTCGCATCTCCTGATGTGTCCATGGCTCGGATAGCGCTTGTTTCAGGGTGGAGCAAGCCAAAGGGCAGCAATCACTCTTTCCGCAGGGCCCGCCCTTCTGCTATGCCGGGTATAGATCAGGGCAAATAATTCATGACCAAGACAAACTCTCTTGAAGTCGCGCGCCGCGTCATTCGCCTGGAGCAGGACGGATTAGGCCAATTGGCTGACAATCTTGATGAAAGTTTCAATTCGATCGTAGATCGATTGAAAGACATCAAGGGTCGCATCATTTGTGCGGGTATCGGTAAATCTGGTCACGTGGCCCGAAAGATTGCTGCGACTTTGGCCTCCACCGGTGCTCCCGCTCAATTTGTCCATCCGACCGAAGCCAGTCATGGCGATCTCGGCATGATCACACCGGATGATGTCGTACTGGCGCTCTCCAAATCCGGCGAGACAAAGGAGCTTGGTGATCTGATGGCGTATTGCCGCCGATTTGGAACTCCGTTGATCGGCATGACCTGCGGCGGCGCTTCCATGTTGGCAAAGGCCAGTGATTATTTACTGCTCGTGCCGGATGCACCGGAAGCTTGCGCTGAAACCCGCGCGCCGACGACGTCGACGACACTGATGTTGGCACTGGGTGACGCTCTTGCTGTCGCACTGCTGGAGGCGCGTGGCTTCACCGCGCAGGACTTCAAAATGTATCATCCGGGCGGCGCGTTGGGTGCTGCCCTGGCAACTGTCGGCGACCTGATGCACGCTGGCGAGGGCACGCCTTTGGTTGGGCTGGATGCGCGCATGGGCGACGCCCTGATCGAAATCAGCGCCAAAGGGTTGGGATGTGTTGGTATAGTCGGCGCGGATGGCCAGCTCGTTGGTATGGTCACGGATGGAGATTTGCGACGCCATATGGGGCCAGATCTACTGGATCAACCCGTGACCGAGGTGATGACGCGTGATCCAAAAACGGTGCCATCACCCACGCTTGCAGCAGATGCCTTGCGCCTCATGACGGCAGGGTCGACGAAAATCACCCAACTCTTTGTGGTCGATGACGGTAAACCGGCTGGACTGCTCCACATTCACGATCTCTTGCGGGCCGGTGTTAAATAGGCCTTGCACATTGACCTTGCTGCCCCCTTATCGGTAGACGGTTTGCAACACTGAAAAGAAGGAACGGCCAATGCGCGTAGCCATGATTGGGACCGGATATGTCGGACTGGTTTCCGGCGCTTGTTTCGCCGATTTCGGCCACCATGTCACTTGTATCGACAAGGATCAGGAAAAGGTGGACATGCTGCGCTCGGGCGGCATTCCCATTTACGAACCCGGACTTGATCAGCTCGTTCAGCGCAATGTGCGCGAAGAGCGTTTGGGTTTCGATACCGACCTGACGCAGGCGGTGAAGGAAGCCGACGCCGTTTTTATCGCCGTCGGAACGCCGTCGCGCCGCGGTGACGGTTTTGCGGATCTTTCCTATGTGCATGCTGCGGCAAAGGAAATCGCCGAAGTGATGGACGGATATACTGTCGTGGTCACCAAATCGACTGTGCCCGTTGGCACCGGCGATGATGTCGAGAAGATCATCCGCGAAACGCGCCCCGATGGTGAATTTGCCGTCGTTTCCAACCCCGAATTCCTGCGCGAAGGCGCTGCAATAGATGACTTCAAACGCCCGGATCGCGTCGTTGTCGGTACTGATGATGAGAATGCTCAAGACGTGATGCGAGAGCTCTATCGCCCGCTATTTCTCAACGAAACACCCATCCTTTTCACCAGCCGCCGTACGTCGGAACTCATCAAATATGCAGCGAACGCCTTTCTCGCGATGAAGATCACCTTCATCAATGAAATGGCCGATTTGTGTGAGGGTGTTGACGCAAATGTGCAGGAAGTCGCACGCGGCGTTGGACTGGACAATCGCATCGGCGGCAAGTTTCTCAATGCCGGGCCTGGTTATGGCGGTTCGTGTTTCCCAAAAGATACGCTCGCTCTGACCCGAACGGCTCAAGAAGCTGGCACGCCTCTTCGCCTCATCGAGACGACGGTTGAGGTGAATGATCGCCGCAAACAGGACATGGCCAAGAAGGTTATCAAGGCCTTGGGCGGCGATGTGACGGGTAAGTCAATTGCCATTCTCGGGCTGACCTTCAAGCCAAGCACAGATGATATGCGCGACGCGCCATCTCTGGACATCATTCCGGCACTTCAAAAAGCCGGGGCGAAAATTCGCGCTTATGATCCTGCTGGCGTGGTTGAGGCCGAAAAACTGCTGTCAGATGTAGAATTTACATCTGGTCCTTATCTTTGCGCCGAAGGTGCTGATGCGCTGGTTATCATCACCGAGTGGAACGAATTTCGTGCACTTGATACCAATCGCCTCAAAGAAATCATGGCGGGCGATGTCGTTGTCGATCTGCGCAATATTTACAGCCCGGACGACATGCGTAATCGCGGATTTAATTATGTCAGCGTCGGCCGTTAGGTCGACGACTAAAGGAGTGCCCGCATGAGCCAACCCCCTCGCGCCGATCTTGTGCCCAATAGCTGGGATTTTGAAACCTCAGCCCAGATCAAGCCGACAGGTTTTCGCGAATATGATGCGCGTTGGTGGTTTGGGCATCCGGGTTCCGACAAAGCCCCAGAAATCAATCTCTATGGCATTCAGGCCCTCGGGCTTGGCCTCGGGACGCTGATCCATGAATTGGGAATTAAACCGAAAATCGTCGTGGGTCATGACTTCCGCAGCTATTCGCTTGGTGTGAAGCAGGCCCTGACGGTCGGCCTGATGTCGGCGGGTATCGAAGTGCACGATATCGGTCTCGCATTGTCGCCAACCGCCTATTATGCGCAGTTTGATCTCGATATTGATTGCGTGGCCATGGTCACAGCCAGCCACAATTCAAATGGTTGGACCGGCGTGAAAATGGGCGTTGAAAAAGCGCTGACCTTCGGCCCGGACGAAATGGCACGTTTGAAAGCCATCGTTCTAGAGGGCAAAGGAATATCGCGATCCGGAGGAGGCTATATCCGCGCCGAAGGAGTGGCTGAACGCTATATGGCGGATCTGTCCAAAGACGTACAAATCAAACGGCCGTTGAAAGTCGTGGCGGCTTGCGGTAATGGCACGGCGGGTGCTTTTGCCCCTGCGGCCCTCGCTGCCATGGGCGTCGAAGTCATTCCGCTCGATTGCGAGCTGGATCATACTTTCCCGCGCTACAATCCAAATCCTGAAGACATGAAAATGCTTCATGCGATGCGTGATGCCGTGCTGGAGCACAAAGCCGATGTCGGGCTCGCCTTCGATGGTGATGGCGATCGCTGCGGTGTAGTCGACAATGAAGGAAAGGAAATTTTCGCCGACAAAGTAGGCCTCATGCTTGCTCGCGACCTTTCCGAACGCCACGAGAATGCGAAATTCGTAGTTGATGTTAAATCAACCGGTCTGTTCCTGACCGACCCGGTATTGAAAGCCAATAACGCCACCACCGAATACTGGAAAACCGGTCATTCCTACATTAAACGCTATTCGAAAAAAGTCGGCGCACTGGTTGGTTTTGAAAAATCTGGTCACTTCTTTTTCCAACCGCCGCTGGGGCGCGGATATGATGATGGGATCGTCGCGGCACGCGCTGTTCTCGACATGCTGGACCGCAACCCTGAGCAAACGATGGCGGATATGGGCCGCGCATTACCGATCAGCTTCTCGTCGCCTACTATGTCGCCCGCCTGCACTGACGAACAGAAATACGGGATCGTTGATCAGATCGCGGAGGCCTACAAAGGCAGAACTGAAATTCTGGGCCGGAAGGTTCGCGATGTGCTGACCGTAAATGGTGTCCGCTTCACGCTGGAAGATGGCGCTTGGGGGCTTGTCCGCGCATCATCCAACACGCCCAATCTTGTCATTGTGGTGGAGAGCCCGAATTCGGCTGAGGACATGAAGGCCATTTTTGCAGATATACAGACCGAGCTCGCCAAATATCCGGAAGTTGGAGAGTTTGATCAGTCGCTCTAGCTTTGCTGCCCTCATAGGCGGCGACCACTTCATCGGCCGCTGATGTAGGCTGCCTGCCGGTCCTGCCAGCCGAAGGCTTGGATTGCCCTGCGCCCTCATTTCAAATTTACAGGGAATTTACAGGGAAAACTGTACGACTTAACCCCTCAGCCCGACATTATTGCGCCGTTAGTCTCTGATATAAAATGCGCGACGATAAGTGCGGTGACCGAATGGCACCAAGCTATTGATGTTGACTGCAACCGTCTGACGAAAACGCCGTTCAGGATCACGCCGGAGCGTCCCGTCCCGCGTTTTGGCGAGAGGCTGGCGTGTGAGGCCATCGCGGATTCAATAGACGGGTTTTTGGACGCTCTCTAGGCAGACACCAGCTTGATCAGTTTTGCCTTTTCCTCGGTCCAGGACAGAGTCTTTGAGATCTTGACACATGCCGCCTTCATGCGGGCCAGATCTTTTTCCGAAATCTGGCTGACCTCGAACGCGATGCTTTCAGCGGTGATGTCGGCTGAGACCATCCGGCCACAGCCTTGCTCTTGTGCAAAGCGTCGAAGTTCGGGAAGATCACTGGTCAATAACGGCAGGCCCAGACCGATATATTCATATAGCTTGTTGGGACTGCAATAATGCTGATTTAGCCCGACGTCCTCATAGAGAATGACGCCTATATCTGCGCCTGCAATCCAATCCGGCAAATCTGCATAACCCACCGGATCGAGGAAGATTGCGGGGCTGTTCATTTTCGAAAGATCCGCCTTCAGTGGTCCATCGCCCAGAAGCGCCAGCTTCCAGTTCCCAGGCAGATTATTGGCAGCCGCCACCAGCGTGGGCAGATGCCGCAGCGACCGTAGGGAACCGTGATAAAGTAGAACGTGATCATCGGGGCCCGCACCCGCCGCTTCGCGCAAGGGAGATGAGAGGCGGTCCAGAGCCCGAGGATCGACGGCGTTGCGGATCACCACCGGATCGCTCCCAGGAATGGCTTCTACGTACAATTTCGCGATCGATGCATTGATCGTCACCCATTGATCTATACGGGATGCAGCCGCTTCCTCCTCCCGGATAACCCATGCCCGCCGCGCCTCGTCTCCAGGCGCTTCTTCGCGGTGATATTCGTGGGCGTCGAACACCAGTTTGGATGAGTCACGCTCTGCGAGTTTTTTCGCCAGCCGAAGCGTTTCCGGATCCACAGCCCAAATGAGATCAAATTTGGTTTTGATTGTTTCATAGTTACCCAGTTTATCGCAAAACCGGGCAATCAACGCATTTCGGTATTTGCGGCCAAGTGGGCTTGCTAACCCCGCTGCCGCGATGATCAAGGTCCAGAAACTGATGGTCATCAGCGTTGGGTAAAATCTTGAGAAATATCCTGCGATGATTGCTGCCATGATTAACTGGCTAACCAACATCAACAATCCGATTGCGCGCGGGCGCAAATCTTTCGTCTCGGCATCGCGATGCACTTCACCGCCCGAATCCACCGCCAATGACGTCACGGCATAACCCGCTTCCTTTAATGCCGCGCGGATGCGCAGGAGGCGTCCGTCGCGTTTATTGAAACGTTGGGCGAGTAAAAGGGCGTAACGCATGGCGATGATCCTTGCCGGTTGGCGCGGGGGCGAATAGGGGTTGTTTCCAACTTAGGTCGTTTCGGGGCAAGACCCATGTGCGGGATTTGGGCATCAATTAATGCACAAGATGCGGCGGCAGGCTTACAAGCCGTCGCTCATCGCGGTCCCGATGGAGAAGGCTGGGCACGGTTTGACACGCCTGCCGGGCGGCTAGAGATGGGCCACAGACGGTTGGCGATCTACGACCCAACCCCTGACAGCGCCCAGCCCATGCAGTCCGCTGATGGCCGCTACACGTTGATTTTTAATGGCGCGCTCTACAATTATCGCGAGCTGCGCGAAGAGCTGAAAGGCCTCGGCCACGCCTTCAGGACGACGGGCGACACCGAAGTTTTTCTGGTCGCCTTCGCCGAATGGGGAACGGATTGTTTCGCGAAAATCGATGGCATGTTCGCGGCTGCTTTTTATGACGCCAAGCGGCAGATCCTGACAATGGCGCGGGACCGGTTTGGCGAAAAGCCGCTTTATCTCGATGCGCGCGAGGGGCAGTATTTCGCTATCGCCTCGGAAGCTCGGCAGTTTTCTGCATCCAGCGGAGAAATGCCGCAAATCGACCCATTTTCGCTGGAAGACTATCTTTCAGCAGGGCGGGTCGATCATCGGGGCAGTCTTGCTTTTTGTGAATATGAGAGCCTGAGCCCCGGCACCTGGCGCGAAATCGATTTGAGCTCAAATCGAATTCCCGGTCTCGATAGTGAATCTGACAATGAAATCACCCTTTTCTGGGACCCGGACGTGCCACGGGAAATGTCGGAGCCGGATGCGATATCTGCCCTGCGCGATGCCATGGACCTTGCGGTATCCCGGCAACTGGTGGCCGATGTACCGGTGGGCGGGTGTTTGTCCGGCGGGCTGGATTCCACGATTATTCTGGCAACGGTTGATCGGCTTCGCAGTGGGCAAAGCGATCCTTTTGTCTGCGTCTCTGCGATCTTTGACGAGACGGATGACGGCGGGCAGTCCTTGTCCGAGCGCCCTTATGTAGATGCTGCGATCAAGGGAAAAAATATAAGGCTGGTCGAGGTTCACCCCGGCGAAAGCGATGTTGCCGATCGGCTGGATGATATTCTGAAAACTCAAGGCGAGCCGTTTCCTGGAACTTCCATCTGCGCGCAGTATTTTGTTTTCGAAGCCGCCCGAAAGGCCGGCATCAAGGTAATGCTCGACGGCCAGGGGGCGGATGAACTCTTCGCTGGCTATGCCCCTATGGCTGGCTATGCGCTGGCGGACAAGCTGGCGCGCCTCGATTCATCCTCTTTGGAAGAATTCAATGCGTTGATTAACGAGCCGTCGGATCTGGCGGCCGGCAGTCTGTCGCGAGGAACTTGGCGAGCGCTGGTGTCAGAGCCCTTCCGGCGCCGCATTCTTTCCGCGCTTGGAAAATTCCCGCCGCGAGGTGGCCCGGTCACTGTCAGCCTTCCACCGCCGCCCTTCCGACTACTCCCGGGCATGTCGCGTCTGGAAATGTTGATAAAACGACTGGTGCTTCGCGACAGCCTTCCCGGCCTGCTTCGCTATGAAGACCGCAATTCGATGGCCTTTGCTGTTGAAACCCGTCTGCCCTTCCTCAGCCAGGCCGTGGGCGATCTCGCCTTGCGGATACCCGGAGAGCTGAAAGTGAAGAATGGATATACCAAATATATTCTCCGTAAGGCATTCGAGGACCGGCTGCCGCCCGAAATCGCCTGGCGGCGTAGGAAGCTGGGCTTTGTCACGCCACAGCAAAGATGGATGCGTGGGAAAGTCGGCCGCTGGGTTGACCGGCATCTTGAGAATTCCATCGAGACTTTCCGTCCGATTCTCAATGCCGACTGGATCGAGACCGAGTTGGCTCGAAAAGCTAGCGGACAAGCGCCAGGCGAGACGGCCTTCCGCGTCGCTTGTGCCGGACGCTGGGCTGAACTGACGAACGCGAGTCTCTAGGCTTCTCCAGATTCATATTTCGCTACGACGTCGTCGGCCGCTCCGG
>Ga0316204_10007301_pt1 | contig 16307 bp, 12 predicted proteins | sample 6monrhotite_MG_2_FD_205661 | JGI IMG/M metagenome (GOLD analysis project Ga0316204, IMG submission 205661) | Microbial mat bacterial communities from mineral coupon in-situ incubated in ocean water Damariscotta River, Maine, United States -... | ecosystem: Environmental > Aquatic > Marine >... | reverse complement strand
GCGCCTTTGCCGGGTGTGGATTCGAGGCGGATGCGTCCTTTGTGCTCATAAGTGATGCGTTTGGTCACGGCCAATCCCAGCCCGGTGCCTTTTAAGCCTTTGGTGGTGTTGAAGGGCTCAAAGATCCAGGCGAGCTTTGATTCTTCGACTCCGGGGCCGTTGTCGATGACGGTGATTGTGGCTGCTGGTCTGAGCATGGCTCCGGGTACATTGGGATCTGGTCTAGATTCGTTGAAGGCGACGCGGACGGTGACGATTCCGGTGCCCGGGGTGACGGCTTCGATCGCGTTGGTGAGCAGGTTCATCAGGGCTTGATGGAGCAGGTTCGGGTCCACCATGATCGGGGGCATCTCTGGGTCGGCATCAACGATCAGGGCGATGCCTTTCTCGTGGCATTGTTTTTCGAGGAGTGAGGCGCAGTCGTCGGCGATTTTGTTGAGCCTTGAGAGCTCGAGCTCGAGCTGGAGTTTGCGTCCAAAGGCGAGCATGTTCATGGTGAGAGATGCGATCCGGTCGAGGTTCCTACGGAGGATTCCCCAGCCGTTCTGGGTGATGGCAAGGTCTGATTTGTGGAGTCCGATCTCGACGACATCGGCGCCGCCTCGGAGCCCTTGGAGGATGTTTTTGATCGAGTGCGAGAGCGAAGCGACGGTCTCACCGATGGCGGCCATTCGCTCTGAGTTGACTCTTTTGAGGTGTTCATCTGCGTTTGCCAGCGCGAGCCCGGTGTGTTGGCCGACGGCATTAAGCAGGGCGAGCTGTTCCTTGATGAAGGCATGGTTCTGTGTTGATGAATCGATGTAGATGGCGCCGAAGAAGTGATCGCCGAAGACGATCGGGGCGCAGATTGCGCTGCGGATCTGGTATCGCTGGACGGAATCGCCGGCGGCGAATCTTGGGTCGGTCATCGCGTTTGTTGAGAGGACACCTTCTCCGATCATCGCGGCAGCGAGAATCGTCCGGGAGACATGGATCGTCTGTCCTTCGTCTGGCTTTGGTGGTGTCGCGTATCGAACAACGCCGGGGACCATCTGGTCTTCATCTGTCGCACCCGGGATCATGATGACGCCGCGTTCGGGTTTGAACTCATTGAAAACGAGGTCCATCACAGCTTCGAGCAGTTCGCGGTTATTGACAATCCTCGCGGTGATGGCGGTGAGCGTGTAGATGACGCGGAGGTGATCGACTGCGGCTTCTGCGGCGTCGGGGTCGTCGCTTGCGTCCGCTCCGATGTATGAATCACTCGGTGAGATGATCCGGGCTTCGACCTCGGTTTCGAGCTCGAAATCATCGGTGATGAGTACGGATGGTTTTTTGTTTGATTCGCCGGGTTCGCCGAAGAGCAGGACGGTGGCGCCGACACGGATTTCGTCACCTTCTTCAAGGCGGATGCGGTCGAGGATGGCCACGCCGTTGACGATGGTGCCATTCTGTGAATGAAGATCTCTGAGGAACCATACATCACCATCGGGCGTGAGTTCTGAGTGTCGTCGCGAGACGGTGTTGTCTGTGATCGGGAGGGCTTCGCCGGAGCGGCCGATGAGCTGGGGTTCGCCGGTCGGGAGCTGGAAGCACATTCCCTCGTCTGGGCCTTGGATGACTGTGAGTGTGGGCATTCGTGCTCCGGTGGTGGTTCTTGCTGCGATCATCATAGTTGCTCGGGTGACCCTCTGTTTAGTGGGGACGTGTTAGTTTCTTTGTGGGTTATACATATATGCGGCTGTGAGGCCAATCTGTGGCATCCCTTAGGTTTGGGCGTGCCGGGCATGAATGAGTATTTAGATTAGGGAGGCGTAATGAGGATTTTACAAGCAGGAATAGTGATGGCGTTGATCGCTGGTGGTGCATCTGTAGCGAATGCGGATACTTATATTGTGGAGCTTGACGGGCCATCGTTTGTGTATGACGGGATGGCTGACATGGATATTGATCTGACGATCAATACAGGTGATACCGTGCGATGGGAGTGGATATCGGGGTTTCACAATGTGGTGAACGGATTCCCCGGTGACCCGGATGAGGACACTCTTTTCAACTCCGGGATGCCAACAAGCGATCCAGGGACATTCTTCGAATACACATTCGATGATGAGGGTGTGTTTGGATATCACTGCGAGGTGCACGAGACCATTGGGATGATTTCGTTTGTGACGGTGGTGCCGACTCCGGGTTCGATGGCTGCGATCGCGCCTCTGGGATTGGTGCTTCTGCGTCGGCGGCGATAGATTCATGGGATTGTTAACCATTACACACCCCAGCTGTGCTTGAGCCAGCTGGGGTGTGTTTTCGTGTGTGCTTTGTGTGATGGAATCGCTGTTTGTATCTGGTCAATCGTCTATTGTCCATCTATGGCCAAGCGGGCAGCATCAACATCACGGGCACCGAATGCGGACGATCGGATCGTCGTGCTGGTCGGCAAAGAGTTGTTTTTGCGGAGTCAGTACACCAGCATGCTCAGGGCATCGCTTGAGGAGGTCCACGGCGAGATCGAGACCTTTAAGTTTGAGGGTGAGTCTGGCGATCCGGCGGCGATTCTGGATGAGTGCCGATCTTTCGGGCTCATGGCGACGCACAAACTCGTGATCGTCGATGATGCCGATCAGTTTGTGCGAGCCGACACGCGCCCGATGATCCAACGCTATGCAGAGAATCCCAGCGAGCAGGCGACGCTTGTCTTGCGCGGTTCTAAATGGAACAAAGGCAAGCTCGACGATGAGATCGCCAAGGTCGGGATCATCCTCAAGTGTGATTCGGTTGATGCAGGCACAGCGGTGCGCTGGACACAAGCACGGGCGAACAAGGCGTATGGATCTGCGATCGATTCCGGATCTGCGGGGACACTCGTTGAACGATTGGGCTCGGATCTGGGGCGGATCGATAACGAGCTCGCTAAGTTGGCGACAGCTGCGGGCAAGGGCAACCCGATCACCACTGAACTGATCGCTCAGCTTGTAGGGATGACCCGCGAAGAGGATAATGTCTGGGCGATCCAGTCATATCTGTTGTGCGGCGATGCGAGCAAGACTCTGCACGAGCTTCAAGTGATTATGAATAACTCGCCACGAGGTGCGCATGTCCCCGTTTCTTTCGCGTGTACCGATCTGGCGAGGAAGCTGCTCGGCATCGCTGAGGGCATGAATCAGGGGATCAACGCAAATACGCTCGCTAAGGACATGAAGCTCTGGGGACCGAGCCGAGATCCGATTATGCACACCGCTCGGAAAATCGGTCCAGACCGGGCTCGCAAGCTGTTCGACGAGTGTGTGAGAGCGGATATGGCGCTCAAGAGTTCGGTGGGCACACCGATGCGGACGCTGGAGATGTTGGCGATCTCGTTTGCGAGATTGTCGAGATGATCTTTGGATTTTTGGACATGTTTGGGATGCCTGGTCGATAAGAGATGGTTGCGATCTATTTGTAGATCAGGCAGGATGCCTAGTTATCAGTTATTCATCGGTATGAGGAGCAGGAGGCTCAGATCGTGCGCAGAACACAGTTCATATCTTCGCTCAGCGTTTCATCAACGGTGTTTTCAGCAGCTTCGGTGATATCTGTTGTCGGATTGTGTGTATCGCTGGGTGGGTGCGAAGCCCAGTCCAAGCGTGCCCGGTCGACAAATAACAATGAGCCTGTGAATACAACACTGAGTAAAATCGGTGGGGATTCTGGTTTGGCGCTTCCTGAGGACGAGGCGTTGATGAGCCGGGATGATGGCTTTGGGTCGGTTCATGATCAGATCCAAGAGTCTGCTCGTCAGCTCAATGTGTACTTTGCGAATATGGAAATCGACGGGGTTGAGCCCGTGGATCTTGATTCACGAACTCGGGTGTTGTCGCCGACGGATCAGGCGCGAGCGGATCAGGCCGCGATCGATCAGGCAGCTCTTGAACGGGCTGCCTTTGAACAAGCCGCTATCGATCAAAGATCCGATCAGAACTCGGCTGATCAAGCGAGGGCGATCGATCCTGTTCAGACGGCGATACAGAGCGCTAATGAACAAGCGTCAGAGAAGCCGCTGAGTTCCGATGGCGGTTCTGAAGACGGCGGCGTACGGGTGTCGCTGTTGAGCGGGTCGAGCAACGTCGATGAGTCTATCGGCGAAGTTGATGATCCCGGTGAGTCGACGAGTGTTGAGCCAATCACTCAAGAAACAGCCGATGCTTCTCAGGCCGACGGCGGGTTGGATCAAACCCAAGAAGACGGCTCGATCGATGGAATGCAAATCGTTGACGAATCGCTGGCCGAGCAGGATCCGGCTGTCCGCAAGGAGGAGCTCGCCCGCGAGTTGGCTTCGATTCTTGCAAATCTTACGATGACCAGTGACGATCCAGGATCCGCGGCATTAGCACTTGCGAGCCTGGAGACGATCCTGCCTACGGATACAGGATCGCTGATTGATCAGGGCGTGCTGTCTGATGCAGAGAAGGCATCGCTTGATGCGGCGAAGTCATTCTTGCGTTCGATGTCGTCTGAAGGCTCGATTGCGAGCCCTGCTGAGGTTGCTTCGCAGCTCGAGCAGATCCAGAATCAGCTCAATGTGTGGGTCGGGTTAACGATCAAGAAAGCCGCGCTCTGCACGCAGGTGTACGGGTACGGGCGATACGAAACGTTTCATTCGTACCGGTTTGTAGCGGGGGTTGAACATCGAGCGATCGTGTATGTTGAACTCGAACGGTTCGCCCAGCGAGAGCTCACGGGGCCGGACGGTCAGCCAAGATATGAAACCAAGGTTTCGCAAAGGCTCGAGCTATACCATGTTGCTGATGATCTTAACACATGGAACCGCAGCGTCGAGACGGTTGTCGACGAGACGCGGAATCATCTCAGAGATTACTTTCTGACGAATCAGATTGTACTGCCCGCGAACTTGAGCGTTGGTCGGTATCACCTCAAGGTTGTGATGCGTGATCTGATCGGCGAACGATCAGCAGAGACGATTATTCCGATCGAGATCGTTGCGAGATAATCCTGTTGAGCGTGTGGTGATTTGGTAACTCTGGAATCATTTAGTCCCAAAATGGACAGCAGCCCTGGGACCTACCTCTCTCCACAAAAGAGTCCCAAAGCTGCCATCCTGTGCGGCCTAGAGCGTACTAAATTCATGATTCCCTTGCAAGCGTTCACCGAGCCCATTCACAATGAATTGATAAAAATGGGACTGTCGGATCGGTATTGGCCAGTATTTGCCAGAGTATGATGCTGATCGTTTTGGAATGTTAAAATAGGTAGAGTTGGCTCGGGGTTGAGGGCGTATTTATACAGCTGATCGCGGTTCATTCTTTGGCACGCGATGTGTTGATGGACGAGGTGTCGATCCCTAACGAGACTAGAATGAACTGATGTGTGCGATGAATAGATCAACCCGGACAGGTTCAGGCAGCGCCTACCCGGCGCCGGTGCGCGAGTTGATCGAGCAGTTGGCCAAGCTGCCCGGGATCGGTACAAGGTCGGCGGAGCGTCTGGCGTTTCATGTGCTCAAATCCGATACGGACACCGCGATGGCGTTGTCTTCGGCGATCGATGCGGTCAAGAATACAGTTCGGCATTGTCAGGTGTGCTACAACCTGTGCGACGGGGATGTGTGCCCGATCTGCATGGATCCGAGCAGGGATCATGGGCGGGTGTTGGTGGTCGAACAGCCCAAGGACTTGATCGCTCTTGAGCAGACCGGGATGTATCGCGGTTTGTACCATGTATTGATGGGTCGATTATCACCGCTTGATGGGATTGGTCCTGAGGATCTCACAGTCTCTCATCTGTTTGAACGGATTGAGTCATCGAGTAGAGTAGATTCCAAATCGGAATCTCGATCAGCGATCACGGAGGTGGTACTCGGTCTCAACCCAACGGTTGAGGGCGACGGGACTGCGCTGTATCTGGCTTCTGAGCTTCGCGGATTAAAGGTCGAGGTGAGTAGATTGGCGAGGGGGCTGCCCAGCGGTGGATCCCTTGAATACGCGAATAAAGCGGTTTTAGCCGATGCGATTCTCGGGCGTCAGGCAATGGAGTAGGAATGGGTAATCCCGATGATCCTTCGTGGTGAATGGGGAATGGTGAGAACTTAAGCGAGAAAGTTCAGTATTGAGCCGATTGATATAGAGAATGTAAGCAACCCTTTGGAGGGCTAGGCAGCGGGCACCTGATATGCGTTTTCAGACCTCACAACAGATGAAGATGGGTCAGCACATGAAGCTGGCTCCGCGGATGATCCAGTCCATGGAGATTCTGCAGATGCCTCTGGCGGAGTTGGCAGAGCGCATCGAGCAGGAGCTTGAGTCGAACCCAACGATTGAGATCACCGAGATTGATCCTGCACTGAGGGATCGGTCTGAAGAGACGAGCACGAGCGCGGATCAAGAGCTTTCGATTGATCCGGAGAGCGCATCCGACTTTGCGCGTCTTGATGATTACACCAACGCGAACCCAGATGCTGCAGAAAATACCTATTCGGATTCGCGCTCGACGCGCGACTTTGATGATCTTCCTCGAACTCGGGTGTCGTCGGGAGATCGGGACGCGAAGATGGATGCGATGGCATCGGCTCCGGCGAGGGCAGCGTCGTTGACAGATCAGCTTCTGGATCAATGGTCGCTGGTAGATGTCGATGAGCGGATCAAGGTGATGGGCGAGGTGCTGATCAATAGTCTCGATGAGGATGGGTATCTTCGGACTTCGTTCGAGGATATTGCGGATCGTTCACCTGCGGTTGTTGAGGAGCTGAGCCCGAGTGATGCGGACTGGGAGCTGGCGATTCAGGCGGTGCAACTGTTGCTTGAGCCGGCAGGGGTCGGTGCTCGCGACGCGAAGGAATGTTTGCTGATCCAGATTGACATGCTCGAAGATCGAATCGACGAGGATCGTGATGATGAGATTACGGTGACCCACGAATCGCTCGAGATTGCGAGCCGATTGGTTTCTGAGTTCTTTGAAGAGCTGATGAAGAATAAGCTGCCCAAGGTTGCTGCCCGGTCCGGGCTTGATCTTGATGAGATCAACATGGGGATCGATCTGCTGCGCCGATTGAGTCTGTCACCAGCGAGGAGGCTCGTTGCCGAGGTCCCGTCGACCGTCATGCCCGACGGGGCGGTTGAATATGACGAGGAAGAGGATCGGTATTTCGCGTATCTTACCGACGGCCGATTGCCCGATGTGCAGATCAACAAGGAGTACGCCAAGATGTCTGCGGACAAGGGCGTGCCCAAGGAAGATCGGACATTCCTCAAGAAGAATTTGTCGAATGCACAGTGGCTCATCGACGCGGTTGGGCAGCGTCGGCACACCCTGCTCCGTGTCATCAATGCGGTGGTCGACGAGCAGCGTGATTATTTCGATTACGGACCTGAGTCGCTCAAGCCGCTGCCGATGAAGACGATCGCGGATCGGCTTGGAATACATGTGGCGACGGTATCGCGTGCGGTGTCCGAGAAGTACATCATGACACCGAGGGGCGTGGTAGCGTTGCGTGGATTTTTCTCGGGCGGGTTGACTACAGAATCGGGTGAGGATGTTTCATCGAACTCTGTGAAGGCAACCATCGAAGATTTGATCGAGGGCGAGGACAAGAGCAAGCCCTATTCTGATGAGGCGATCGTGAAACAACTCAAAGAGCGGGGTGTAGAGATCGCGCGCCGGACGGTCGCGAAATATCGCGATCAGCTTGGGATTCCGACGGCGCGGATGCGCAAGCACTTTTAGAACCACATTGATCTGCTGACAGACAGAATCAATCATCGCCTCCGGCGAGTGCCTGTGAGGAGTGCGCCAAAGAGTAGTAAGTTTGCTGCACCGGGTGAGGGGATAAACAGGTTGAGACTGAGGAATGATCCATCGAGTATGGTGGCGTCGGGGCCGGTGAATCCATCGTCAACCGTTTCAAAGAGCTCGATATGAAAGAGCCCGTCCTCTGTCAGATGAATATCGGTGAAGAACGAACCGCTGAAGCGTGCCGTGCCATCGCCGGGGTTGCCTTGTGCGGGCTGGAATGAATCGGGCCAACTCCCGTGGAATGTGCCGTCTGTGTTTCCGTAGCGAATATTCAGGTTGCTAAAGGGAGATCCCGGCAATGCCTCGATTGTTATGTCATACTCAATTTCAAGGATGATATAGCCAAAGCCGTCAATTGGGCCGGGCTCTTGGAGTTGGTATGATCTGGTGCCGTTGGCGGGATCGCCGTCGATTCCCCAGAACTCAAGCCCAGACAGATCCACGATATCATCTGCGTTTGCGATGGTCGAAGCTGCGAGTAGGAATGAGAGAGTCAATATTTTTTTGGCGTTCATAATGTTGTTCTTCCTGGGAGATGTGCATTGTTGTTGCTCTCGCCAGAATATCAGGCGTTGCCGAAAATACAAGAAATTACTATATACTGTTTTCGATTACGATCCTGCAAGTTTGCGGACGGTGAAATCGAAGTTGCGGACGAGGGCGGTGAGAACGCTGTAGACGATGGCGATGTAGATAGCTGCGCTGACGAGCGTGCCGATAGCCATGGCGATCCGGGCGGTGGCGAGTCCCTCCGCTCCGGAGTTCACAGTTTCGTCAAGGCGTGATACCGGGGAGATCATTGCGTCGAGCAGGCTTGCCGGCGAGAGGGTTGCGAGGGCCGGGCCGATGACGGGCATGTCGGCGCCCGATGCCCAGCCGCAGAGCCCGAGTATCCCCGAGACGATAACAACAACCGCGACGGTGCCGACAACCGAGCTGAGTGTGCCCTTCGATTTGAGCGACCAGTGCAGCCCGATCATCACGCAGAATGCGATAAATGGGATCAAAAGGATCGCGGCGATAAGTCCGGCTTCGGGGAGGACAACGGGGACCTGAGTGATGGCTGAGCCCCCAGGAATCCGGTGTGCGTATGTGGCAAGCTCGGGCTTACCAAACCCGCCAAAGAGTGAGTAAACTCCAGCGATCCCGATAGTGAAAACGGGTACAGCGATGAGCGGGAGAAGGTATGAGACAAGCCCGCGGAGTTTGCCTGCGAGGTACATCTTCGGCGTGATTGGTGTGGTGAGGATGAGATCGAGCGTGCCGTCTTCTCGTTCGCCGGCGACGGCGGTCGCAGCCATATTAACCCCGACGAGCGCGATCAGGAACACCTCAGTAAAGACGAGCGATTTGATGATGAACTGAAAGTCCGCGGTGTTGAGTATTTCTGTGTGATAGATGATGACAACGAGGATCGCGGTAAGTGCGCCAAGTCCAACAAATGACCATCGCATGAGGATGCGTGTAAAGGTAGCGTTGCGCGAAGCAGCCTCGCGCCAAGCGATCGGGTTGGACCAGACATTTCGTGGGGGGCGATGTTCGATATCGACAGCGCCGAGCTTGAACATCCGGCGATACCACGGGATGCCAGACGAGCCGTTGGCTACTTGGCGGAGCCCGCCTGTGCGGACGGTGAGGGTCGATGCGCCAACGAGGAGAACAGAGATCACGATGGAGATCGTGCTCCATGCTGCTGCGGGTCTTGCGAGCATGAATCCCTTGAGCCCAGAATAAGCGCTCAGATCAGCGGAGGGGTAGGAGGTTGGTGAGAGCAGAGAGCGGATAGCGAGGAATGGGTTGAGCGAGGTAACCCATGTGACTCCCGAGCCGTTGATGCCCATGCCGAGCCCGCGGGTGCGGAGCCATGCGTCGATTGCGATGGTGGTGGCGATGTAGGTGACTACTGAAACATAGAAGGTGAAAACGGCGCGTTGTCCGACGAGGCGTGAGACTGATAAAGAAATCGCGATAGCGCCTACGAGAATGGCAGCCCCGGCAGATACGATATATGAAGCGATGATCGATTTGCCCGGGACGCCGCCGAAGAACTGTGTGAGCGCGAAGAGCGGGAGCGACGCGAAGAGCAGGGCGAGCACAAAGAAGAGGCGTCCAAGGAGATTGCCGAGCACGATTTCGAGCTTGGACATCGGGGTGGTGAGCAGGATGTCCCAGGTCTTTGGATTGGCTTCTTGCGCGATCGCGCCGGCCATGAATACGGGGGAAAGCACACAGATGAGCGCGACTTGGAGATAAGCGATCCAGGCGAAGCTGGTCGCGCCAGCGGAGGCGAGCTCACGGTATGAAACATTGCCACCCGGGGTGTTGCCGAGCATTGCCCAGAGGAGTACGAGGATGAGTACTGCGAGGTAAGCGCTGCGGACATAGAGATGTTTGTTTCGGCGCGATGCGTTCTGAACCAGCCGCACTGCGATTGGATTCATTGGACCGAGTCGTAATAACCATCTGAGGAATATGGGCATGGGGAGAGTCTAGCAGGGAATGATGAATCCGGTATATATATGTATATGGCATTTCGCAACGGCCGGTTGCATTCAGAAACCGCCTCGCACTCATCTGAGTGTTAGGCGGTTTGTTAAAATGGACGATCCAGATGAGGTGCCCGTTGGTCTTCGGTTAGATTATGGTGGTGCAGTCGATGCGGTTGATGGTGAGTGGTTTAGTACGCCACGGTGAATTTAGTTCCTTGATGCATGGGAGATTCGACTTCGTTGAGAATTGCGTGCGCGAAATCTTCCATTGAGATGGAAGAGTTGCCTTCGTCGTCAACGAGCAGAGTGTCCGTTCCAAGTCGATAGGATTGTGTGCGTTCGCCGGGGATGAGGACAGCGGGAGGGGCGATATATACGCCTCTGGGATTTAGTCTAGGGAGAATGTTGTCGTGTTGTTGTTGACACGCGGTTGCGATCGGGACATATTCGGCTGGGAGGAAATCAGGTGCGGTTAGCACGGTGTGATTATCGGTGTTTGGAACTGCAAGGCATGCGGCACCCCCTACGACGATAAAGCGTGTTGATGTTGCAAGTGCGGCATCAACGATTTTCTCTGTGAGTTTGGTAAGCATGTTTTCTTGTCCGTTGGAGGGTCGAAGGGTGCTGATTACAAGATCGTGTCTTGCAATGAGATCTTTGAGATCGGTCGCGGAAAGCACATCACGCGATGCGCAATCAACCGAATCTGGGAATGTGTTTGGTTTGACAGGCCTACGGATGATCGCGGTTGTATTGTGATTACGGGCGACAGCTTCGTTAACGATTCGTTGTCCGACATCGCCGGCGGCTCCGAAGACAATGATGTTCATGTTGTTACTCCTTTGTGTAAAGTTGAATGGGGTGTTTTTTTGATAGCCCATTGACAGAGCCAAACGCTTGATAGGATCAGGGCCACCCCGATCCAGTCCTTGATGGTGAGTGACTCATTGAGCACTCCCCAACCCAGCAGGACCGCGGTCATTGGGCTCAGCAGGCCGAGTGTTGACACGATGGTGGGTGATAGGCGTGTGATTCCTCGATGCCATATGACGAGGGTTATGCCCGCGCCTATGAAACCAAGATATCCAATCCCGACGAAGTTCTTCAGGGTGAGTTGTGGGGTCTCTGGTTCGATCAAGATCGCCATTATCGCAAGGATTGTTCCCCCGACAGTGAGTTGCCATGCTGTGAAGGCGATCGGGGACATGGGCGGGTTCCATCGGCGATAGAGCACGGTGCCTGTCGCCATAGAGATTGTGCCAAGCATCGCGGCGATCAGTCCGATCGGATCAAGGTAAGAACCGGTGTTAAGTACGAGTGTTGAGACGCCCAGTATGCCGATGAGCGATGCCATGATCGCGAGAGCGAGTATTGGTGTTCCGAGCAAGATTCTGGAGAGCACGATGACGATGATTGGTTGGAGAGCCCCTAGGGTCGCGGCTTGTCCGCCGGGCAATCTTTGGGCCGCAACAAAGAGCATTGGCCACATGATTCCGATGTTGAGGATGCTTAAAGCGATGATTCGGGTACGCCAGATCTGGGGCGGGATTTTGCGGATACAGATGAGCATCAGAATGCCGACAGGGAGGGCGCGAAGGGCAGCGAGGGTGATCGGGTATCCCTGTGGCAGCATTGATGTGGTCACGATATAAGTTGATCCCCAGATGGCTGGCGCGGTTGCGGTCAAGATGAGGTCTGAACTTCTCATAAGGGTGTGAATATCTTGATATCAAGATATATTCCGTTTATCTTGATATCAAGACAAAATTGAGATATATTTATCCATGGACCATATCGACAAGATTTTGAATCAATGGAGCAGGGAGAAGCCGGAGCTCGAAATCCGGGCGATGGGATTGATCGGGAGGATTAAAAGATTGTCGCATCTGCTAGAACTGGAGATGGAGAAGGTGCATGGTGAGTTCGGTTTGAATCTAGCCAGCTTTGATGTTTTGGCAACACTACGAAGATCGGGGTCTTCTTTTACTTTGTCGCCGGGGGATTTGTTATCCAGCTCAATGGTGACCTCGGGTACGATGACCAACCGCATCGATCAGCTTGTGAAAGCCGGGTTCGTTGTTCGGGTTCAAAATCCTGATGATGGGCGGAGTGTGCTGGTCTCGCTTACAAAAAAGGGTCTCAAGGTGATAGATGCGGTTGTCGAAGAGCATGTGCAAATCCAGTCACGATTAGTAGAGGGATTATCTGAGTCACAGTTTGATCGCCTAAACAGGTTGTTGTCAACATACCTTGTTATGGTTGAAAATCAGGTTCGTGATTGAGTGCAGAATGAAAAAACCGCACGCGACGATGATCGTGCGTGCGGTTGATTTGAACTTGTTATGGGTATTCGTTCAGGTTGACTGCGAACCCGCTTCTTCGGGTTCAGACTTCGAGTCATCGGTCGATTCGTCGGCTGGTGCCTCTGGTGGTGCTACGAACGAGGTATCGAACGAGAGGAACTCGTCCTCGCCCTTGCGTGTTGCCTTGAGCACATTGATATCGTGGAGCTCGCCTGAGAGAAGCATCTCTGAGAGCGGGTCCTCGATGAATGAACCGATGGCTCTGCGCAACGGACGGGCACCGAAGTCAGGGTTGTATCCCTTGTCGATGAGGAAGTCCTTCGCGGGCTGATCGAGCTCGAGGGCAAAGCCCTGAAGCGTGAGTCGCTCGGCGACCTTGGCGACTTCGAACTCGACGATCGAGACAAGGTCTTCCTTGGTCAAAGGCTTGAAGACGATGACATCGTCAAGGCGGTTGATGAACTCTGGGCGGAAGAACCGCTCGATTTCTTTCATCAGGACCGATTTGATTGAGTCGAACTTATCGTCGGAGGTGTGCTTGCCGAACCCGAACCCGCCGCCGCCTTTGATGAGATCGGCGCCGATGTTTGAGGTCATGATGAGCACGGTGTTGCGGAAGTCCACATGACGCCCAAAGGAATCTGTGAGTCGCTCTTCTTCCATGATCTGCAGGAGCATGTTGAAGACATCGGGGTGTGCCTTCTCGACTTCGTCGAGGAGGACGACCGAGTATGGGCGGCGACGGATCTGCTCTGTGAGCTGGCCGCCTTCTTCGTAGCCCACATATCCGGGAGGCGCACCGACCAATCGTGAGACGGTGTGCTTCTCCATGTATTCGGACATGTCGAGATGGATAAGTGAATCGGCGTTTCCGAACATAAACTCGGCGAGTGCCTTTGAGAGGAGAGTCTTCCCGACGCCGGAGGGTCCGACGAAGATGAAACTGCCCATCGGACGCTTGGGATCCTTTAGTCCTGCACGAGCGCGACGGATCGCCTTGGCGATGGCCTTGATCGCGTCGTCCTGGGAGATGACGGATTTGTGCAGCTCGTCTTCGAGCTTGAGGAGGCGCTGGGCTTCTTCCTTCTCGAGTTTCTGGAGCGGCACGCCGGTCATCTTGGAGACGACTTCGCGGATTATTTCTTCGTCGACGACGCCCGCAGATTCTTGCTGCTTGGCACGCCATTCGGCTTGGATTTCTTCCTTTTTCTTGCGCATCTGCTCGGCCTGATCGCGGAGTTCGGCGGCCTTCTCGTAGTCTGCGCCCTTGACGGCTTCGTCCTTGGCTACAGAGAGCTGCTCGATATCTGCTTCGATGTCTGCGAGATTCGGTGGCTTGCGCATGGATTTGATCCGCACGCGTGCTCCGGCTTCGTCGAGAACATCAATAGACTTGTCCGGCTGAACACGTCCGGTGATGTATCGTCCGGAGAGTTCTACCGCTGCTGAGAGCGCATCATCGGTAATGGTGACGCGGTGATGGTTTTCGTACTTATCGCGGATGCCTTTGAGGATCTCAACCGATTGCTCCGCGTTTGGCGGATCGACCGGGATCGACTGGAATCGACGGGCGAGCGCTGCATCTTTTTCGATGTACTTGCGGTATTCATCGAAGGTAGTAGCGCCGATGCACTGGATCTCGCCTCGAGCCAACGCGGGCTTGAGCACATTTGACGCGTCGATCGCGCCCTCCGCGCCACCTGCGCCTACGAGTGTGTGGAGTTCATCAATGAAGAGGATGACATTGCCCGCCCGGCGGACTTCGTTCATTACAGCCTTGATCCGTTCTTCGAACTGACCGCGGTACTTGGTACCGGCGACCATCATCGCCAGGTCGAGAACGACGAGGCGTTTTTCGTGCAGGATATCGGGCACTTCTTGCGAAACGATGCGCTGGGCGAGACCTTCGATGATCGCAGTCTTGCCGACACCCGCTTCACCGAGCAGGACCGGGTTGTTCTTGGTGCGTCGGCAGAGGACCTGTGTCAGGCGTTCGATCTCGTTGGATCGCCCGATGACTGGGTCGAGGTGGCCGTCGATCGCGAGCTGTGTGAGGTCGCGCCCGAATGAATCGAGGGCGGGTGTCTTCGATTTGCCCTTTGGTTTTCCACCGGATTCTGAGGATGAAGGTCCTGCCGACATCTCAGACTCAGCTTCAGCGCCGGCGCCGAGGAGATTGAGCACCTCTTCGCGGACATCTTCGAGCTTGAGCCCGAGGTTCATGAGGACCTGTGCGGCCACGCCGTCGTGCTCACGCAAGAGCCCGAGGAGGATATGCTCGGTGCCCACATAGTTGTGGTTGAGATTGCGGGCTTCCTCGATGGCGTATTCGATGACTTTCTTGGCGCGCGGGGTCTGGGGGAGCTTACCCATTGTCACCATTTCAGGGCCTGCGCGGACAAGCTTCTCAACTTCGAGCCGGACCTTTCGGAGATCGACATCGAGGTTCTTGAGTACATTGGCGCCAACGCCAGAACCTTCTTTAACGAGTCCGAGCAGGATGTGCTCGGTCCCGATGTATTCGTGGTTGAAGCGTTGTGCTTCTTGATTGGCCAGGGCCATCACTTTGCGGGCTCGATCTGTGAATCGTTCAAACATGATTTCTTCTCCCGCCGCCAAACTCCTGCGAGCCGGCTGCATGTTGGCGCGTTTGCGCCGTCCTTTTTGTCGCGATACTCGTCCTTATGAACAGCATCCGACACAGTTATGTTCGCACCAACTCGAGTAATAGATCTGGATGATCCTCACCCAGCCCGATTTGATGCAATCTACCCTTTCTATCGGCTGCACGGGGCGTGCCAGTTCGATCTGAGACGAAAAGTCAGTGAATATCAAGGTAATGGTTGGTTTTGAAAGGGTTTACGATCGGTTATCAGTTGGTTTGACTGACTCAATCGGTATTTGGGGTTGGGTCGGCTGTCATTCCGGCAGATGGTTATATTGGTTGTAATTTTGAGTCGGGCTTGGAGAAGGTCTCAGGGGTGAAGTGAAGATCTGTGCGCTATAGTTTCCCCTTCGGTTTAAATCAGAACGCAATAGCCCTGATCGGGCACCCGTTTGGGATCAGTTTGTGAGGATATATTGTGGCAAACAAGCACTTTGATGTCGTAGTTGTTGGCGGAGGCCCAGGGGGGTACGTGGGTGCGATCCGGGCGGCTCAGCTCGGATACAAAGTCGCAATTATCGAGCGGGCCAAGCTCGGAGGGGTCTGTCTCAACTGGGGGTGTATCCCGTCGAAAGCATTGATTTCTAACGCTGAGCTGATGGAGAAGCTGGCTGACAAAGAGGATTGGGGCATCGAGACCGGCGAAGTGAAGTTCAACTGGGACAAGGTGGTTGGTCGTTCCCGCGACGTGGCTGCCAAGCTCAACAAGGGTGTTGAGTTCTTGATGAAGAAGAACAAGATTCAGTTCTTCAACGCACACGCAAAGATCACCAAAGCCGCGAATTCAGCTGGCGGGAAAGTCGAGATCGAACTTCGTGATTGTGATCTCAATGAAGAGTTCACGCCTTCTCCGGTTAATGTTGGTGCAGTAACAGAAACAATTACCTGTGATCGTGCCATTGTTGCAACTGGTGCGGTTGCACGAGATCTTCCATTCGCGAAGTTCGATGGAGACAAGATCTGGGGCGCTCGCGAAGCAATGAACAACAGTGATAAACCTGATCATCTCATCGTTGTCGGCGCTGGCGCGATCGGGATGGAGTTTGGGTATGTCTACAAGAACTTTGGTTCAAAGGTTACCATCAT
>Ga0316204_10007299_pt1 | contig 16309 bp, 11 predicted proteins | sample 6monrhotite_MG_2_FD_205661 | JGI IMG/M metagenome (GOLD analysis project Ga0316204, IMG submission 205661) | Microbial mat bacterial communities from mineral coupon in-situ incubated in ocean water Damariscotta River, Maine, United States -... | ecosystem: Environmental > Aquatic > Marine >... | reverse complement strand
AGCAGTTCCGGGCGGACGATGCCGGCTTTATGCGCCATGACCAGCAGGGCTACGTCAACGCTGTCGCCGTGGTGTACCCAGCCTGAGTCATTGCGGCCGAGAAAGGCTTCGTTGCACAAGCTGACGCGAATGCAGAGGCGATCAAGCAGTGTTTGTTCCTGGAGCGAGGGGCTGCCTCTGTTGGTGAAGATGGTGCCGACGTCAATATCAGTCTCAGCGCTGATCTGCCAGGGCTGCTGTCCGGGAAAATAGATTTTGTCAGCGCTGAGCTCGTTTATGGTCAGGGTGCCGGTTTTGTCTGAGGCGATGTAGGTGCACGAACCAAGCGATTCAACTGCGACCAGACGTCGAATAATGACGTTGCGTTTGGCCATGCGGTTCATGCCGATGGCCAGGGTAATCGTCAGTGCAACCGGCAGGCCTTCGGGAATGGCGGAGACGGCCAGCGCCACGGCCAGGATAAAAATATGGGTTAGCGGTGTGCCTTGCAAAAAGGCAATGATTCCCAGCAGGATGGCGGCTACGGCGACGAAGGCGGCGATCAGATAGGTAAAATGTTCCATTCGTAATAACAAGGGTGGCTTAGTGGATTTTTCGCCGAGCACGCTGGCGGCAATGGTGCCAATTTCAGTGGCCAGCTCAGTGGCTATGACCACACCTCTGCCGCGGCCTTGTTCCACCAGTGTGGCCGCAAAGGCCATATTGCCTCTGTCGCCGAGAGTGGCCTGGTCAGACACGCGAGCATTGACGTCCTTGCTGTTGGCCTGGGATTCACCGGTTAATAGGGATTCATCAATACTGAGCCGGGTGCTGTCGAGCAGGTGTAAGTCGGCAGGCACTCTGCCGCCAGACTCAAGCAGGACGATGTCGCCGGGCACTAGTTCACGGCTATCAATCTCATTGGCTTCGCCCTCACGCATTACCCTGGCGCGGCTTGAAATAAGGTTTTGCAGCGCGGCGGCACTATGTTCGGCGTTGTATTCCTGATAGGTTCCAATCGCGGCATTGATGATTAAAACGGCGAAGTAAAACCGGCATCGGTCCACTCATTCAGTGCCATAGAAACAATGGCCGCCAGTAGCAATACGTAGATAAAGGGGCCTAAAAACTGACGCAGAAAAACCTCTATCAGGCTGGGAGGTTTTTTTTGTGGCAGGCTATGTAGCCGTATTGTTGCAGCCTCAGTTTGGCTTCAGCCTGGCCCAGGCCGTGGATGGATGTTTTTAGTTGCGCAAGGACCTCATCATGCGTCAGGCCATGCGGGTGAGGGATGGCAGGAACAATGGGTGTGGTAGTTGTTGGCTCGGTTGCACTCATCACCATTCCGCTTGATTGCTATTTCAGTTGTAGAAATCTTTGTCGTGGACGAAAAGACTACATAACGTTTATCTGCTGACTTGTGCCTCCTGCTAGTTTGCTCCAGTATTAAATAATAACGACATAAATATTGGCAGAAATTTGCTCAACGCTATAAAACCATTTCTGGACAGTTTTCGTGATCTGGCACCGATTGTGGTGGTTATCGCCTTTTTTCAGCTTGTTGTTCTGCAACAGCCGATTCCCAATTTCATCGATATCATGATCGGCATGCTGTTTGTGGTGGCCGGTTTAACCCTGTTTATTCGTGGTCTGGAGATGGGGCTGTTTCCGATTGGCGAAACCATGGCCTACGCCTTTGCTCGCAAGGGCAGCATTGTGTGGTTGCTGCTGTTTGCTTTTGCCTTGGGTTTCGGCACAACCGTCGCTGAACCAGCACTGATTGCTGTGGCCAGTGAGGCCGCTAAAGTCGCAGCAGATGCTGGGGTTATTGGCGATACAGAACAAGCAAAACAGGGTTATGCCTTTGGCCTGCGTATGACCGTGGCCTTATCGGTGGGCGTGGCTATCGTTATTGGGGTGCTGCGTATCCTCAAGGGATGGCCGGTGCAGTACTTAATTATTGGTGGTTACATCGGTGTTGTAGTGATGACTGTGTTTGCGCCACAAGAGATTATCGGCATTGCCTATGATTCAGGTGGCGTAACCACATCCACGATCACGGTGCCCCTGGTGGCCGCTCTGGGCGTTGGTTTGGCCTCTAGTATCAAGGGTCGCAACCCCATGTTGGATGGCTTTGGCTTGATTGCCTTTGCCTCGTTAATGCCGATGATTTTTGTCATGGCTTATGGGATGACATTCTGATGGACTGGCTGCAGCTGACTTGGGATACATTACTGGCCACCATCGTCGATGTGTTGCCCATAGCTGCCATCCTATTTGGTTTTCAGCTATTTGTGATCAGGCGCCCCATACCCAACCTGCAACGGGTGCTGGTTGGCTTCGTTTATGTTTTGCTGGGTTTGGCGTTATTTCTGGTTGGCCTGGAAACAGCACTTTTTCCTATGGGCAAATTAATGGCGGAACAGCTGACTGATCCAGAATTTATTGCTGGTATTACGCAGCATGCCGGTCAAGCCCTGCATTGGTCTGATTATTATTGGGTTTATATTTTTGCAGCTGCGATTGGTTTTTCCACTGCCATTGCTGAACCCGCCTTGATAGCCGTGGCGATGAAGGCCAGTGAGGTGTCTGGTGGTGCTATTGGTGTTTGGGGCTTGCGAATTGCTGTGGCGATAGGTGTGGCAATAGGTATAGCGCTGGGAACATTTCGAATTGTCACGGGATTACCTTTGCACTATTTCATAATGGCTGGTTACGTGATTGTTATCATTCAAACAGCCATGGCACCGCGCATGATTATTCCATTGGCCTATGATTCTGGTGGCGTTAGTACCTCAACGGTTACGGTGCCACTGGTGGCTGCTTTAGGCCTGGGGCTGGCTGGCACTGTTCCTGGGCGTAGTGCTTTATTGGATGGTTTTGGACTGATTGCATTTGCTTGTTTGTTCCCCATTATCTCGGTGATGGCCTATGCTCAGTTGAGTGAGTGGCGAGCCAAGCGCAAGCAGAACAATGCCAATAGTGAAGGAGCCTCTGATTAATTCATGAACTGTTTGCTGATGGCTAAAATTTCCCATCTCTGCGTTGCAAATCTTGGCAATAGCCACGCTATTACCTGCGATTTGCGCCTTGGTCTGAAAAATTCTATCTCATCATCAACTCAGCCCAGAATTAATCAGAGGCTCCTGAAAAAGGATCAAATTAACAATATGGAAAACCTCAGAGGAGGTCTGAAATGCACTTTAAATTGATAATTGCGCTGGTCGAGGATGACAAGACCGACAATATAATGAAGGCCGCTCGTGAGGCCGGGGCGACAGGCGCTACGGTCATTAATCATGCCCGTGGTGAGGGCCTGAAACAGAGCAAAACCTTTTTTGGTTTGTCGCTTGAAACCCAACGTGACATGTTGTTGTTTCTGGTTGAGGAACACATGAGTCGTAAGATTCTGGAAACGATTTCCAAGGAGGGTGAGTTTGATATTAAGCCAGGTTCGGGTATCGCCTTTCAGATTGATGTCGAAGATGCCGTGGGTGTCACCCATCAGATGCAGCAGTTGTCAGAAAAAGTGGAGGAAGAGATATGAGTGATCGTAAGATTGTGCGTGTCAGGGATGTGATGAAGGCCAATATTGATATCGTTGATGGCATGGCGACGGTCAGCGAAGCCTTGCAGGCAATGAAACACATCGACACCAAGGCGCTGATAGTTGATAAACGCCACGCTGATGATGAGTACGGTATCGTCTTGTTGTCGGATATTGCCCGCGAGGTCATGGCTAAGGATAAAGCGCCAGAACGGGTTAATGTCTACGAGATCATGTCCAAGCCAGTGGCCTGTATAGATCCTCAAATGGATATTCGCTACTGCGCTCGCATGTTTGATCGTTTCGGTTTGTCACGCGCACCGGTGGTGGAAGATGGCAAGGTGATCGGGCTGGTAAGTTATACCGATATGGTTTTGAAAGGTCTGTTTCCGAATCTTTAGCCCTCATTTCAGTTAATCAAGGTGTTGTTGAAAAACGGCACCTTTTCTCAGACGACTCTAAATGTTTACCCGTCGAATCACACCGTGATCATTGAAGTGGATAATAAGCAGAGATGATTTTTGCCAAGTGGCAAGCTCGTTGGGGAGTACATTGAAATGCCCGGCCAGTGTTGCAATGCCTGTTTTCAAAAAGGGCGCAGCATGTTTTTGGCGTTTATGCAGAAAGGTGTTGTATCTGGCCCATAGTTCTGACCAGACAACCAGAATTGCAATAACAACAAGAATGGTGCTGAGTAATTGAATGGCAATGGTTTCAAGGTTTACAGTGCCGGGCAGTGACAGCTGAATGCCGACGGCATTGGTGACAGGCAGTAACAAAGGGGCAATGCAATATAACAATATACCCCAAAATACCAATGTAATACCGCCCTGGCAGATACGTCGCCAGAGCCCTTGTTTGCTGGAATTTTTCGATAATCAATGAGTTCATGACTGTATTCCTCTGTCAGGGCTGGTCCATGTGGCTGGTTTGCCACGTTTCGTGAATATCGCTTTGGGTACGCCAAATGCGGTGGTTAAAACATTGATCAACCAAAATGCCAATGGATACCAAATCATCCAGTAGTAATACCTTCCCAGCCCCTTTTCGTAGCGGGAATCGATGAGAAAACTAATGGCGAATTGCAGTAAACAGGTCAGCCCCAGTGCCAGGCTGGTGCCGCTAGGCAGTATGGACCGGGTCGTCATTGTTTGTTCATTGGATAGCCACAGCGAGATAAACCCAACTGTCAGCAATCCGACGATGGTATATGTCCAGAGCACACTGATCAGATATTCAAAGCTTAGCAACCACATGCGCCGATGACGCCAGTGCCAGATCTTGCTCAGATTTTTTGTAAACACTTCCATGCCGCCCTGAGCCCAACGCAGCCGTTGCGCCCATAAGCCTTTTAATGTTTCCGGCATCAAAATCCAGCACAGAGCATTGGGTTCAAAGCGAATATCCCAACCATTCAGCTGTAGCTTCCAACTGATGTCGATGTCTTCGGTAATCGCATCGACACTCCAGTAATCGACGTCTTGCAAGGCAGACTTACGAAAACCGGCAATCACGCCGGAGATAGTGAAGATACGGCCGTAGACGCGTTGGGCCCGCTTGATCAGACCAACGATGGACGAAAATTCACCCACCTGTATTTTCCCCAACAAGGTTGAACGGGTCCGTACTCTTGGGTTACCAGTGACAGCACCAACACGTGGACCAGAGAGGAAATGCTTCATCATCCACGCTGCGGCATTGGCGTTTAGCAGGGCGTCGCCATCGATACAGATAAGATATTCATTTGGAGACGCCAGTGCCCCCATGCGCAAAGCGGTGGCCTTGCCCCGGTTTTTTGCCAAATGTACAACCCGAAGTTGGGGATATTCATGACAGAGTTCGCCAAGCAGCTCGGCAGTGTTGTCTGTGCTGCCATCATTGACAGCAATAATTTCAAAATCGGGATAATCCTGCTGCGCTAAGGCGGCAATGGTTTCCTTGATGTTAGGTCCTTCGTTATGGCAGGGAACGATGATGGATACCGGCGGATGTTCAGGCAGATCAGGTTGCTGCTCAAAACTGAGAGTCTCACCGCGCTCCCATTTAGTGTAGAACCTGAGTGCGGCGACCATCCATACATACGACATCAGCAGAGGATAGTAATAGACAAATGCCAGCGCGCCAGAAATGATTTCAGTGTTAAATATATCTGTCACCTTTATTTCTCCTCGGCAATGGTTGCCAGTGAAATAACTGGGCGGATGTCATCAAGTCGCGGATGTCCCTGGATGAAATCCTCTGGGTAATAACCAAAATTTGCGGCGCCACGGTGCAGTAACAGTTTCATATGGCTGGCGAGCAGAGCCGAGTCCAAGGGGGTTTGTGTTTTCCAGTCAACGCTCTGTAATTCGAATACTGTTTTTTCTAGTGCACCAGGCACAGCGGCGACCTTGTCGACCAATTTTTGCAACCAGCGTTCAGGGTTTTTAGCGCCTTCCATATAAGGCATAGCCATCACAGCGGTGTAATCATAGCGTTGCAGGGAGACTTTCAGCGACTGGGCAAACCACTCTTCAGAATCAGGGTTCATGATTACCCCGGCGTATAGATTGCGAGCGGTTTTGATTGGTGAGCGATATTTACCTGCGCGTCTGGTCAGTTCATCAGTCCAGTCGGCCAGTGCCTCGGTCTTAAGCCGCGTCCATTTTTTGAATTGTTTAGGGTCCTGTTTGATGGCATCGATACTGCCGTCAAGCCCCCAGTCATTGTGATAGACCTTTAATGCTTCAGGGCTGTCATCCTCGCGATCATTCAAATAAGCGTCGTCATGAAAGAGCAGGCCGGCGATATAGGAGTGTTTTGCCAGGTCTTCGTAGATATCGCCGACAAATTGTCTCGCCTCATCGTTAAAAGGCGATAAGCGGCGATAGTCTTCTTCATTTGAATTACGCAGTGGGCTGGCCTTGACCTGCGCGTTTGAAAGCGGGTGACCTATAGGTAAATCATAGGCGAGAACGGGCAGCCAGCCGAATACCTCCACCCGGGTGCGAGTGCGTAGTTGCCAGGCAACCCGATTGAAAAGGTCAGCACGCATGGGCAAATGACGGTTGGGAAAGTAAAGGCTGTCGGCATTGCCATCGCCATCTGGACCGGCAAAGGCCTGTAAATAGACTGTATTGACGCCCAGTTTTTTTACACGATCAAGCAGCAGCCCCAGGTTTTTATCTTGTTGCTTTGGGTTTGGGTCGTAAACATAATCGAGATCGACATGCACAACACGAACAGGTTTGAATCTCGGTTTGATATTGCCGCTAATCAGCCAGACAAAATCGGCAAGGTCGGAGCGATGGCCGACTAAGACCCGGCGCACGTTGTCGAGATTGTTGATAGTGTTTTTTCCGGAATCCAGACTGAGGGTTATTGGCATGCCCATATCGCGGGCAATGTCGATGGTGACGCGGTTGTAGGCGCCGTAAGGCCATACCAGTACACGCGGCCGCTGGCCTGCGTTGTTTGTTATTTGTTCAATACTGTTGGCAAGATCGCTACGAATGCGTTGGCGGTAGTCGGAATCATTTTCATAGCGTCCGCTGTCGGCATCATAACGACGTGTGATGGCGGCGGGTTGTTGGTTGCCCTGTGGATTTCCCAGTATGCCGTGGTGCAGGTTATAGCTGTGCGAGGCCACTTCAACAAGGCCGGAGTCAGCCATTTCGCGGATTTGTTGCCAGTCTAAAAAATAATTACGGTGTACTGGGCGTGTGCCATACATAACCGTATCATCAGAAGATGTCTCCAGCCATTTGCCCATTACTGCCAACACAGCAGGATAGTTAAATAATTTGAGCAAGGGAAATGCGTTCTCATAAAAACCGAGATAGCCATCATCAAAACTAAGCAACACGGACTTTTCCGGTAATGCTCGTTGTTGATTTTGTGCCGCTTGGATGTCATCAATGCTGACAATCTGATAACCGTGTTGTTTTAGCCATGAAAATTGTTTTGCTAATTCCGTGCTGCTGACTGAGAGCGAGTCGGTGCCTAGCTCATGGCCTTGAGTCTCTTCAATATTGTGATATGAGAGCACGATCAGCTCGGCCCTTGCCGTAGTGGCGAGGGCGAAAAAAGCTAAAATTGTGAAGGATCGAAATAAAGTACTCATCGATTTAAAACCTCGTGTAAAGATTTAAAAAGCCACGGGTGGAAAATTCTGGCAAGCCGTCATAGATGGCGCGTGAGCGATTGATGCCATAAGCCAGGGAAACACGCTCATTGAAATTCCAGTGATGTTCATAGCCCACCCTCCAGCTGTTGTCGCTGGCAAAATTTTTCTGTGCAATTTTTCCGGCGGTCAACAATAGGCGTTGGCGAAAGGCCTGTTCATAGTGGCGATAGGTGAGCCAGTCATTGGCCAGGGTTATTTCAAATGTTTGTTGTTCAGCGGGATTGAAATAGGCGGCGGCAAGCGCGGTGTTTTGCTGATAGTAATAATTGATTGTTCCATCCAGTTTATACGTTGGCGTGTTTAGTAGCTGCTGCTGGGCAAAAGCAGACAATGTGTCACGCTGATTGTTATCGCTGAAGGCCAGACGCTGATACTCACCACCCAGTTGGCGACTTTCATGGAAACGGTAGTTCAGTCCGAGAGTGGCAGACCAGGCGTCGATATTCTCTTGACGCGCACGTAGCGAAATATTGTCACTAAAACTATCCAGCGCCGCGGTTAGGTTGATATGGTCATTGATATGTTGCTTAGCCTGCACAGATACGCCTATATCGCCATCGCCGGCGTCAATTTCTGCATGTAGTGCTCTGTCAATGGCCTGATAATGCAGGCCAGCGCCGATGCGGTCATAGCGTGTTATGGCAGCATCAAAGCTGGCTTGTTGATGCAGGCCGTGGATGTATGGGCGTAAGTTTTGTGTCCAGGGTTTGTCATAAAGATAGCTTTCCAAACTGAGATCACGATTACCTTCAAACGAGCTGGTATTGCTGCCACCGTTCACATCGAGCCAAAATTCGCGGAGATTTCGCGTTTGTCGTTGTTGCTTGAGTGAAATGATTCTTTGTTCATCGCCATAAGTTTCGAGCAAGGGCTGGAGTTTGCTGTCGGCGCTGTTCAGGTCACCTGTTTGTGTTAGTGCCTCAATGCTGCCTGCCTGTGCGCCTAGGTGTTTTGCTTCAATCGCAAGCACGGCACGAAATTCATTCAGGGCCTGCCTTGGCCAGCCGCGAAACAGGTAAACGCTGCCCAGTTCATTGCGAAGGTTTGTGTTATTTGGTGCGTTTTCCAACAATGCTTCCAGGCGCTTCTGAGCCTCGGCAGGGTTGTCGGCATAGGCGCGGGCGAGAGCCGCAATGATTTTTGCCTGAAGTTTTTCAGGGTTAGCTTGGCGTTTAAGTGCTCCGGGACGGGTATACCAGTCGGCCTGTTGTTCGACCAGACTGTCGACATGTTGTAGCGCGGCATCAAAGTCTTCACTTTCTATATAGGCGTAAAACAACAATATCCCTGCATCGAAGTTATAAGGTGTCTGCGTAAGTGCTTTTTCTAAAAGGTCAATGGCAATTACAGGTTGGCGGATGTAGAGGTAAGCATCTGCGGCTGCAACCAGGGCATAGGCAGGAAATTGAATGTTTTTGCTATGCAGTTGTTCGTATTGCGCGACGGCCTTTTTCATATGACGGCGTTCGCGGTAGGCGACTAACAAATCAAGACGAGTTCTCACTGCTGCGCTAGCGATAGGATCAGGCATGTCCTCAAGCTGTTGCTCAAGCATGGCAATAGCCTTGTCGGTATCGTTATAACGCTGTTTGATATCGGTGGTGGCGAGTCGTCCCCAGCGAATAGCGGTGGCAGCTTTGTCACCGTTTATGGCCTGCCAGTCTTGTTTGTTCAACACATCTGGATGCTTGGCTGCTATCTCGGCTGCCTGGTGAGGCGCACCCAGTTTCAAGGTTGTCATGATACGGCCCCGCAAAGCGCCACGGTGATCTGGCTGTCGAGACAATATCCTGTCATAGGTTTTCAGGGCTGCTGTGAGGTCAGAGCGTGCTGCCTGAAGATAGGCGAGTGTTTCCAGAACTTCCAACGAGGTGGGGTTTGTAGCGAGCAATGGCTGCAAGGCGTTGGTTGCTTCATCAGCCTTTCCTGCATCAGCTAGACTTAGGCTCATGCCTAGAATGCTTTGCCTGCGGCCGGGTTCGCGTGCCAGTACCAGTCGGTAGATGTCTGCCGCCTGATTAAAATGTTTTTGATTGCGGACAGCCTTGGCAATAGCATCAAGGCTATAGGTGGGTGCTTGTGTTAAATCAATGTGTGATAGTTGTTCAACAATAAGTGTATCTTGTCCGGCCCATGCCAAAACAGTTAAGTAGTCATAAATAAATTCTGGACGATCTGGATAAGCTTTGGTCAAGGCAGCCAGGCGTTTGCTGGCAGACTCAACATCGCCATTTTGTGCCTGCTTGACGGCAACTGATGTTCCAGTTCAGGAGATGTTTCAGTTGCATATATCTCGTTCCATGATATTGGCAAAACTAACAATACGCATGCGATAGTTATCCGAAAAGATGTACTTGATGCAAGTGGTCTAAGTAGCTGCAAGTAGCGATACATTTCCTTTTGTGGTTTTGCAGTTTTCATAGTCCCTTATTAATTTATTTGTTATATCTGTGGGTAGATTAAAGTGGTTGCCTTAATTAAAACTGAAAATTGATTGCGCGAATTTTAGTGTGCTTTGATGACATAATGAAGAATCATTGAGTTGCGCTTACGGTTTGATTTTGTTTTGACTTGTTTCTGGCGTCAGGAAGCTTTTTTGTGGCGGGAGTATATGCTGTTAATGGTATGAGTGGTGGGAGTTCAGGTGGATATGTTTTTCTGGTCGCTAGCATAAAATCACGTATTTTTAGCGTAATACTTTGGTGAATATATTCTAAATAGATCGCGTGGTGACATATAGCCCCAACGTGGTGCGGCATTCAGTCGCAGTAAAATTAATCAAAGAGTTTCAGGGCATAGCCTTTGAGGTGAGCTGAAAAAAAGCGCTGCCTGAGTGGCAGCGCTAAGGTGGGGAGGGAGTAGGGCTTAGTTTAGATCGTCGTCTGAATCATCGTCTGAATCGCGATCAGAGTCGCAGCTTGAATCGTCATTATCATCGTCGCTGTCTGAATCATCATCAGAATCACAGCTTGAATCGTTATCAGAGTCACTATTAGATTCGTTGTCGTTGTCGTTGTCGTTGTCGTTGTCGTTGTCGTTGTCGTTGTCGTTGTCGTTGTCGTTGTCGTTGTCGGAGTCGTTGTCGGAGTCGTTTTAGGAGTCGTTTTAGGAGTAGGAGTCAGAGTCAGAGTCAGAGTCAGAGCGGTTATCCGAATCGCTATCGGAGTCATCATCAGAACCGAAGTTGTTATTACCGCAACCAGATTCGATTTCTATGATGTTGGCGGCCATAGTAGAAACATCTATCATGCCGCCTTTGGCTTCGATTTGTGCGCCGATTATCAGGCAACTTGAATCACCATGCTTGATCCAGCTATTGCTGCTGGCGATGGTGACAGTGTCACCGCTACTGATGCCGCTGACATGTTCAACCTCCTGCACATTGAGACTTAGCTCGCCATTGTTGGTCGCAGTGATTTCACCTTCGATCTCGGCATAGTCATCGACATAGTTGTCTGAGTTTTCAGTGCTATTGCTTGAGTAACCTTCGATTTCAACCACGGCAGGGGTGAAGTTGGTGTCATCCCAGCTACCCTTCATTTCAATCTTCTGGCCTATGCTCAATTGAGTCAGGTTGCCGTGACTGAATGTTGCATTGCTGACATCAAGGCTCATGATGTTGGCTCCAGGCATGAAACTCGCTTCATGAATGTCTATGCTTAAAACTCCACCATTGACGCTGACAATAACACCTTCGATATCATGACGAATGTTGATGGCGCCATTTTCTATCTGCACATCAGAGGCAGTGATAGTTAGAGTTGCAGCATCGTAGCTGCCGGAGACGCTGATATGTGTGTTGATGCTAAGGCCGCTGGTGTCAGTTAAAACCTCACCCGTTGCTGTGTTGGTCACGGTGGCAGTGTTGTGCAGTTTAACGGTTAGGTTACTACCATCACCTTGTGGATCGAGTATGAACTCGCTGCTGCTAATGATAGATTTTACTTCGCCGTAGAGGGTGCTGATAGTTTGATCAAGCGTGACTGGGTCAGTCTGCACGATGACAGGTGTAACGGTATTGCTGGTTGCTTCATAGGTAAACTGTTTTAGATCAAAGTCCAGTGCCAGAGTGGTTGCCTGATTGGCGTCTACTGTCAATGTGCCCGCTACTGCCTGGCTGAAACTTGGGTTGCCGCTTTGGTCAAAGCTGGCGTTGATAACAGCGCCAGTTTGATCCACCAGTGTAATCTCGTTCATTAATAAAATGTCGAATGAAACATAGGTGCCCGCAGCTATGCTTTGGGTATCAACCAGGGCGCCGACGTTGACTAGTTGGCTTAAGTTATGGGTTTGGCCGCTGGCATTTTCATATAAAATCACAGTTTGGCCATTGTTATCGGTGGCTGTGATTGACTGCACATTGACCCATACTTCTGAATAGTCCAGGGTCAGGTTGTCGGTGATCAATACCGATACGGTACCATTGCTTACCGTGCCGTCGCTGGCGTCAGTGAGTGAGTCAGCAGTGATGCCTCCACAGGCAGACAGTGTGGCAATCAAGGGGACTGCGAAAAAAAGTTTTGTGGTCATGGTGCATCTCCTGGCAGTTGTCTTTAATCTCTATCACGTCTATTTGATTGAAATACTCCCTTTGAATTGGAAATAATCAGCAACAAACGCGATTCTGACTGTTAATCTAGCAGCGGTAGCTGAACTCAAACTTAATAATTGTTTGACTTGCTAAGGCTTGAAATGCTGATCTTTGGCCCTATTTCTTTCTACAATAGAAAGTGTGAAATTTCTTGAGGAAAAACGTATGAGAATGGATAAGTTAACAAGCAAGTTTCAAACAGCCTTGGCCGATGCACAGAGCCTGGCCGTGGGTCGCGATCATCAGTTTATCGAGCCGTTGCATGTGATGCTGGCCATGCTGGATCAGCAAGGAGGAACGATTCGGCAGTTGCTGACTTTGGCGGATGTGAATGTGCATAGTTTGCGTTCGCAACTGGGCGATGCCTTGGATCACTTGGCACAGGTCGAAGGCACCGCTGGTGATGTGCGTGTCAGCAATGATTTGTCTCGCATTCTCAATGTCACCGATAAGCTGGCGCAGCAACGTAAGGATGAATACATCGCCAGTGAACTGTTTGTATTGGCCTGCATGTCTGAAAAGAGCCAGATCGGTGACATCATGCACAAGGCCGGCGCCAGTAAAAACGCGATTGAAAAAGCCATTGATGATGTACGTGGCGGTCAGAAAATCGATGATCCAAACGCTGAAGAGCAGCGCCAGGCGCTGGAAAAGTACACCATTGATCTTACCGAACGTGCCGAGCAGGGCAAACTTGATCCGGTGATTGGTCGTGATGACGAAATTCGTCGCACCATTCAGGTATTGCAGCGTCGCACCAAAAACAATCCTGTTTTGATTGGTGAGCCGGGTGTGGGTAAGACTGCCATCGTAGAAGGTCTGGCGCAGCGCATTGTTAATGGTGAAGTGCCTGAAGGCGTTAAGGGTAAGCGAGTGTTGTCACTCGACATGGGCGCCCTGATTGCTGGTGCCAAGTTTCGCGGTGAGTTTGAAGAACGACTCAAAGCCGTGCTGAATGATCTAAGCAAGCAGGAAGGCCAGGTCATCCTCTTTATTGATGAAATCCATACCATGGTCGGTGCCGGCAAGGCCGAGGGTTCCATGGATGCCGGCAACATGCTCAAGCCTGCTCTAGCGCGAGGTGAACTACACTGCGTTGGTGCCACCACCTTGAATGAATATCGTGAATATGTGGAAAAAGATGCTGCACTTGAGCGTCGTTTCCAAAAAGTGTTGGTGGATGAGCCCACTGTTGAAGCCACCGTTGCCATCCTCCGCGGTCTGAAACAACGTTACGAGGTGCATCATGGTGTGGATATCTCTGATCCGGCTGTTATCGCCGCGGTCACCCTATCGAATCGTTATATTACCGACCGACAATTGCCGGACAAAGCCATCGATTTGATTGATGAAGCCGCTAGCCGTATTCGCATGGAGATTGACTCCATGCCTGAGGATATGGATAAGCTAGATCGACGCCTGATTCAGCTGAAGATGGAACGTGAGGCGCTGAAAAAAGAGACCGACGAAGCCTCGAAAAAGCGCCTCCGCGCCCTGGAAGATGAGATCAGCAAACTAGAGCGTGAGTATGCTGATTTCGAAGAGGTGTGGAAATCGGAAAAATCGGCCCTGATGGGCACCCAGCACATTAAGGAAGAGCTGGAGCGGGCACGCAACGATATGGAGACGGCTCGTCGTGCCGGCGATCTGGCGCGTATGTCCGAGCTGCAATACGGCCGTATTCCCGACCTGGAAAAATCTTTGCAGATGGCCGGCGAAATTGATCCGCACAAGGCCACCTTGCTGCGTAATCATGTCACCGAAGAAGAGATTGCCGAGGTGGTGTCGAAATGGACCGGTATCCCTGTCTCCAAGATGCTGGAAGGCGAACGGGAAAAACTGCTGCGTATGGAAGAGGAATTGCAGACCCGTGTGGTTGGTCAGAGCGAAGCGGTTAAGGCGGTGTCGAATGCCATACGTCGTTCCCGCGCAGGCTTGTCTGACCCTAATCGTCCCAATGGTTCGTTTCTGTTTTTGGGGCCAACTGGTGTTGGTAAGACCGAGCTAACCAAGGCGCTGGCCGGTTTTCTGTTTGATACTCAGGATGCAATGGTGCGCATCGACATGTCTGAATTTATGGAGAAACATTCGGTAGCCCGTTTGATCGGTGCACCGCCAGGTTATGTTGGTTACGAAGAGGGCGGTTATCTGACTGAGCATGTGCGTCGCAAACCTTACTCTGTGATTTTGATGGACGAGGTGGAAAAGGCCCATCCGGATGTCTTCAATATCCTGTTGCAGGTGCTGGATGATGGACGCCTGACAGACGGTCATGGTCGCACGGTGGATTTCCGTAATACGGTCATCGTTATGACCTCGAATCTGGGTTCAGACGTGATTCAAGAGATGGCCGGGGAAGAGCACTATGAGCAGATGAAGGCATCGGTGATGGAAATTGTCGGTCAGCATTTCCGACCCGAGTTCATCAATCGCATCGATGATGTGGTTGTGTTCCATCCGCTGCAACGGGCTCAGATTCGCCGTATCGCCGATATTCAGATCGATTACCTGCGCCAACGTTTGGCCGAGCGCGAGATTGGTCTGGAACTGACTGATGCTGCGCTGGATAAGTTGGGTGAGGCGGGCTTTGATCCGGTCTATGGTGCAAGGCCGCTGAAGCGTGCCATTCAGCATATGCTTGAAAACCCGTTGGCGCAGGAAATCCTGGCGGGTAAGTTTCAGGCCGATGATGTAATCGAGGTTGGCCTGGTGGATGGTGCTTTCTCTTTTACACGTTCTAGTGAAAAAACAGCGGTTTCTGCAGCTTAAACATCTAGTTCGGTATTTTTTTTCCAAGCCCCGCATCATGCGGGGCTTTTTATTTTCTCTATATAGTTCAGCGAGATGGGGTTAAAACTGTATTTTTTTATTAAGAAAATATTAAATTTATGAGGCGAAAATTTAGAATTAACCTAAATAAATCATGGCTACTTCCGTTAGTTTTATTGTTACGAATTTTTAACTTTGCAAAAAGTGGCATGGGGCATGGGGCACCCAGCCTTTTACAGCCAATAATTAAATAACAGGTAAACAGCCATGAAAATCAGCCATAAAATGAGCTTGCTTCAGGTCATTAGCGTATTAATGATGGTCAGCGTGGTCGCCTTTGGTCTTAACAAATTGAGCCAGATCGGTGTTGAGATTGAAGAGATCGCACAAGAGGACATCCCACTGATTGAGTCACTGACCGCGATTACCGTCGGTCAACTAGAACAAGGCATCGCCATGGAGCGGGCCCTGCGTGCCGGTGGTGTGCCGGACCATGGCGGAGATGCGATGGTGAAAAAAATGCATGAGGAGTTCGATCACTTCAATGCTGCGATCAACGAAGAGCTGAAAAAGGGCGAGCGGCTGGCCGAGCATGGCATTGAGATTGCCCATAACGATGAGTCCAGGCAGGAATTCGAGCATGTGCTGGCTCAGTTGAAGACAATAGAACAGGAACATCAGGACTATGAGCAACATGTAATGGAGGTGTTTAAACTGGTTGAGTCGGGCCATGCGGACCAGGCCGAGAAGCTTGCTACCAAGGTCGAACATGAGGCTGAGCAACTCAATCACGAACTGGAGGCATTGTTGATTGAGGTGGAGAAATTCACCGAACAGTCAATGCTAACGGTCGCAGAGCATGAACATGAGGCCGTGAATGGCATGATTGCCATTGCGGTTATCAGCCTGGTGCTGGGTGTCGCAATCGGAATTTGGATTAGCACTGGCATTAAACGTTCGCTCAACAACACCAACAATACCATTCGCCAGATTGCCGACAATAATGACCTGACCCTGCGTGTTGCAGAGGGCAAGGACGAGCTGGGCGAGATGGGGGTCAACTTCAATCAGATGATGGGCCACCTTTCCACGGCGCTGAACGAGGTCTCTTCCGCGGCGACCCAGCTGGCGGCGGCCTCGGAAGAGACTTCGGCGGTGACTGAAGAAGCTCGTAGGGGTGTGAATAAACAGCAATCCGAGACTGATCAGGTGGCTACGGCCATGAATGAGATGACGGCCTCTATGCATGAGGTGGCGC
>Ga0316204_10007297_pt1 | contig 16317 bp, 11 predicted proteins | sample 6monrhotite_MG_2_FD_205661 | JGI IMG/M metagenome (GOLD analysis project Ga0316204, IMG submission 205661) | Microbial mat bacterial communities from mineral coupon in-situ incubated in ocean water Damariscotta River, Maine, United States -... | ecosystem: Environmental > Aquatic > Marine >... | reverse complement strand
CAGTCTTCAATTAGGGACACAACTTCCTGAAAAGGGTGTTCACGCATAAGGGCAGGGGCCAGCTTGGCGGCAATCGCATAGGCAAGCTGCACCATTTCCTGTTTCAGTGCGCTTTCAAGGGTAGCCTGCTGCGAAAACAAAGCATGCGAGGCCTGCGAGATTTGGTTCAGCACTTCTTGGGTTTGCGCTTCAATCTCGCCCAGTGCCTGTGCGCGACCTTCTTCCAAACCCTGGCGATGAGCCAAATCTTTGGCATCTTCACCAGCTTGTTGAACGCGCTCAATCTCTACGTCATAGCGGCTTTTAGCGCCGCCATCAAAAGCTTGATCAAATGTGAATTTTATTGGTTCAGCCATACGTTTTCAACGATCTAATAGATCAGTTCATCCTCGCCTTTGTTGTCAGACAGAAGTATCTCACCTGCTTCGGCCAAATCTTTGGCTTTGTTGACCATATCCATCTGAGATTCGTCAACATCCCGCAGGCGAACAGGTCCCATAGCTTCCATATCTTCGCGCAGAATTTTTGCCGCGCGTTCTGACATGTTAGAGAAGAAAAGGTCACGCAATGTATCTGACGCGCCCTTCATGGCTAGCGCCAGTTTGTCTTTGTCAACGTTTCTTAGCAGCGTTTGAACTCCGCTAGGGTCAAGATTGGCCAGGTCTTCAAATGTGAACATAAGGGCGCGGATACGTTCAGCAGAATCCCTGTTTCGGTCTTCAAGAGCTGCCAGAAAACGTGCCTCGGCACCGCGATCAAGGAAATTGAAAATTTCGGCGATGGTTTCGTGGCTGTCTTGCTGGCTTGTGCGCGCCAGATTATTCATAAATTCAACACGCAGTGTTTGTTCTACCTTATCCAGAATATCCTTCTGAACAGACTCCATCCTCAGCATGCGCATGATAACTTCCATAGAGAAGTCTTCAGGTAGCACAGCCAATACACGGGCGGCGTGTTCGGCTTTGATTTTTTGCAGCACCACTGCAACGGTTTGCGGGTATTCATTTTTGAGATAACTGGCCAACACCATTTCATTCACGTTGCCAAGCTTGTCCCACATGGTGCGCCCGGCAGGACCGCGAATTTCATCCATAATCTGCTGCACACGGTCACCCGGGAGCATTTTACCAAGGAGGCGCTCAGTGCTGTCAAAGGAGCCATTGAGATTACCAACAGTGGACACTTTGCCTGCAAATTCTACAAAGATACCTTCAACCGATCTTGCTTCTATGCCCCCCAAGGAAGACATATGCTGTGAAAGTTCTTTCACTTCATCATCAGTAAGCAATTCCCAAATGGTTTTGCCGTGTTCTTCACCGATTGCCAACATGAAGGCAGCGGCCTTCTGTGCTCCGGTCATTTTAGACATATCCATGCCAGCTTCAGCCATGTTCTTTTCTCGTTCTAGTCGGCATAGAGCCATGTCCTGACAATCGCGACAGATTCTTCAGGGTTGGATTTGATGATTTCGGAGACCTTCTTAATAGCACTCTCCTGAATTCTGCCCTCAACCTGAGCTACGTCGATTTTACTGTCGGTGCGCATCTGGTTGGGAATCAGCGCGCCGGAATCGCGTGCTGCCAAAACAGCTGCGGCGGCATTTTCATCACCGGCAGCAGCCGCGGCCATAAGTTCGGCCGATAGCGGCGCACCAGGTGCTGCAATAGCAGGCGTTTCCACAGCCCTGTTTTCAAGCGCGGCCGGATCAACAGGCGGTGCTGCTTCCGGGATTGCATCAATAACCTTGGACACGATTGGGCGTACAATCAGCACCAAAATCAGCAAACTAACAATGATGAGGCCGCCGTATTTAACAAGGTCCAGAAGGAAGGCTTTGTCCAAACCAAACAGGGCGAAGGGTTCTTCAGCGGGTTCAATAGGCGTGGGGTCAACAAAGCGCATTTGCGCTACGGTCACATTGTTTTCAGCAACAGGTGTAAGAACGCCGCTTGCATCTTCAACCGGGGGCAAAGCCGTTATCACAAGAGCTTTAATTTGGGCAAGCTCGGCGGCGCTGCGTTCTGTTGGAGTACCAACGGTATTGCCTGTGGCATCCAGTGTGCGCTGGTGGTCTACCAAAACGGAAACCAAAACCTGCGTTACACGACCAGGCTCCTGTACGGTAACCGTTTCGGTTTTTGAAAGTTCAAAGTTTGTGGTTTCGCGTGTTTTGGATGTTTCAGCGCTATCGTTTTGGCCCTGACCTGCCTGAGCACCGGGAATATTGTTGCCAACAGTGGCCTGACCACCAGGTAGAGGCTCCGCGGATGTTTCCTCTGTAACGTCTGAGGAAATCACGACCTGGCCGTCAGGATCAAAGGTTGTTTGGCTGCGGGTGGTTCGGTTCATATCCATGGTAATGGATACTTCTGCACGTACCAGGCTACGGCCAACTACGCTACCGAGCATGTCTTCAATTTTATTGCGGTAGATGCGCTCTTTGCCAAGTCGGGCTGCTTCGAGATCAGAAAAGTTTGAGAATTCGCTTTTGCCGCCACCGTCCGCCAGCAAACGACCGCTGGTATCAGTTATGGTTATCCGGTCAGCCGACAAACCGGGTACTGCAGAAGCCACCAGAGCCTGAATAGCTTGTGCCTGATTGCCGTCAAATGACCCGGATGTTTGTAACAATATGGAAGCTGACGGGCTGTTTTCTTCCCGCTGGAAGGGACGGCGTTCCGGCATTACCACATGAACACGGGCTTCACGTACTGACCGGATGGATTTAATAGTACGCGTAAGCTCACCTTCAATTGCGCGGACATAATTAACGTTCAATTCAAAACTGGTACGTCCAAAGCTGCTTTCGCCGTCAAAAACCTCTTTGCCAATTACACCACCAGCCAAACCTTCTGTGGCGAACCTTAAGCGCAATTGGTCAACCTGGTCGCTAGGAACTGTAATTGTTGTGCTTGCAGCGTTTGAACCATGCTGAATATTGTCAGCAGTTAATTGTTGAGAAATGGAAGACGCTGCCGCAGGGTCCAGGTCTGTATAAAGCGTTACCATCGATGCTGTATTGACCGAACTGATAAGCATCCAAAAAAATGCTGCTACTGCGGCAAGCATACCACCCATCACCAAAAGGCGACTGGTACCCATGTTCCGCATGAATTGAATTATACCGTCCAAGACCCACCTCGGTTTTACACTGCTTTTGAGTGATACCCTCCATCTGATCCGCTAATCAGATAGCTCCACACCAAAGCCAAAAAAATTTACCTACCTTGAAAATACTGCTTCGAAAGTAAATAGATAGTTAAATCTAGGCAATTTTTGCCTATATTTGTAAATATTTTTTTTCAGGAGGGGCTGGATTTGATGGAGATAATAAATTTTCGCACGCTAACAGGTAAAAAAACCAGGCTTTGCAGACGCATAAATTTGAAAGGTATTGTTGGAAAAATGTTGCAGGAAGGGCGTTGCATGGATATGCGATCAGGCCGAATCGCTGTCCCGGTATTTTTGTACACGAGTGGCTCTTAGCCCAGGTAAACCATTTTCATTGATTGCCTGTTGCCAGGATAAAAATTCTTCCACGGAAAGGGAATAACGTTTGCAGGCATCTTCCAGCGTAAGAAGCCCGCCCTGAACCGCAGCAACTACTTCGGCTTTTCGTCGTATTACCCAGCGGTGCGTGTTAGCGCTCGGCAAATCTGCAAGCGTGAGCGGCCTGCCTGTTGGGCCGTAAACTTGCGCGGTTATTGATGTTGTTTGCCGTGTGTTTTGCATAAAAAAATACCCAGCCACTACAATTGGCTAAACGCAGAGTATAGAGGGCGGCCTTTAAAAAAGGCCTAATGGGTTAGGTTAACGAATGTTAACGAACTGGCTGGATATTGCTCGATGTATAGAGCATTCCCATCCAAAACAGCAAAAACCGGACAACTATTTGGTTATCCGGTTTTCTGCTAGGAGAAGCTAAATGTTCTAGAGGCGAACTAGTTCTTCGAGGATTTGGTCGGCTGTCGTGATGATTCTCGTTGAAGCAGAAAAGGCCCGCTGAACTTTGATCAGCTCCGCAAATTCATTCGCGAGATCCACAGTGGACTGTTCAAGAGCATTCGGGGCAACTTTACCCGCTCCGCTATTTGCAGCCTGCTGCAGAGTTACCGATCCAGATTGGTCGGAGACGCTGTACGCATTGCCTTGACGGCGTTGCAAGCCATTTGGGTTGTCGAATAGAGCAATTGGGATTTTATAAACGCGAAGAGAGAGCCCGTTTTCAAACGTTGCAGATACGATGCCATCACTATCTATTGAAATGCCACTTACGCTACCGAACGTAGCGCCATCAACACTTTTTGAGATCAGGGCAGAATCACCAGAAAGGCCCCAGCCGTCTGCTGTTTTGTTGGTGCCAAGAGAGATGTTTATACTTCCGTCCGTAACGGAGGCAGCACCAGATGCATTATACTTAAAAGTTATGTTGTCATTTGGGAGCGTAATGCCTGTTGCTGTTGGAGTGGTGGCAGGGGCCGTAGGAGCACTGATGGTATTCATGCTGCTTGCTGTAATATCAATGTTACCACTTGAATCGAAAACCATTTCGCCTTGTGCGATCAAACCATCAGGCTGCTCAGTAGTGTCTAACAAGCTTGGGTCATCAAAGTAATATTCATATGACCATGTATTGGTTGCCGTTTTAACGGCAGCAACCACAACTGTATGTTCGCGGCCAAGTGAATCGAAAATCTGAATGTTGGTTTCGAAATCTGCAGTGAGTGTTCCATCCGCTATACTGCCAACAGCATACCCGGTTTTGTTTGGCTCATTTACATTCAGGTTTGCCCGCATTCTTACTGAGGAGGTTGCTTCGCTGATACCATTCAATTGTGTGATGTTAATAGGATCCAGAGAGTCTGAGCTTTGCAGGTTGGCCGGAGGATTACCCGCAGAGTCAAGACGCCAGCCCATGAGGTAAAGGTTAGCCGTGTTTTTGTAGAAGCCTTCACTGTCCTGCGAAAAAGCGCCAGAACGAGTATATATAAGTTCTCCATCTGGAGATTCGGCTGAGTCTGCGGAACGCACAACAAAGAAACCTGCGCCATCAACTGCAAGATCAGTGGCAGAGCCAGAGGGTTGCAGCAGCCCTTGCTTTGATACAAGAGATTCTGCAAATGCACGGACGCCACCAGGCGAGTATGATGAAGTGGAAGATGTTTCTGTCACAAGTGTGGAAAAACGCGAACGGGTTTCTTTGTACCCAATCGTGTTTACGTTGGTAATATTATCAGCGATCACGCCTACGCTTTCAGTGAAGGCCTGTAGTCCTGATACGCCTGCTGCCAGTGCAGTGAATGCCATTTTACTTCTCCTAATAATACTCAATTTTTAGCATCGTTTATTCACTGTGACGTTCTGCTGTTGTTTCCGTCCTCATTATTGAGGGCTTCCACTAAGGCCGGGCACTTCAGTCCAGCCATGCGGTTGATTATCGGGCTAAGTTGCCGTAAACCAGCTGCAAAATATCGGTCTGACCAACAGTGTTTGGTCCGATCGTAAATAAGGGTTCAATACTGCTCGTATCTACGGCAGTGATAGTCTCCTGAACGGCTATGCCTGTTTGTAATTCACCGCCTTCGCTATCAAGAGCGGTAACTTTAAGCTGGTAATTTCCAGGTTCGGCAAGTTCGCCACTGGAGGTTGTGCCATCCCAATTAAAGGGATGAATACCAACGCCTGTTTCACCGGTTTCTTCGTATACTATGTCACCGTCTTCAGTGAGTACGCTCAGAACAACAGAGTCTGTTTCCAAGCCATTTGCATACTGCCACTTGACGCCATCGGTTGTATGGTCGCCAAACGGTGCTTCAACCAAGGCTTCGTTGCCCAAATAGCCTGCCACACTGCCGATATTGTTTAGTTGGGACAGAGCTGCCAATTGCTCCAGGTTCTGGTTAGTTTGAATTTGTTGTTCAACACCAGTGAAAGACACTAATTGCTGAGTAAATTCAGCACTATCCATTGGATCGAGAGGATCCTGATTCTGGAGCTGCGTGGTGAGCAAGATTAAAAAATCATCAAAGTCATCTGCCAGCTTGGCTGCGTCTTTACCAGCTTCGCTTGGAGCGCCAAATGGGGATGTTGGAGATACGTTCATTTTTCTGTCCTTAAACTCTTACGTCGAGGCCAGTATCTGGCGTTACACGTGAAAGAATATCTTCCAGCATGGCGAGATCCGTTAGATCAGCCGTTGCTTCCATGTCGTCTTCAGAATCGCCATCGACGCCTTGACCGTCTGCTATCTGGTCTTTTAGCTGGTCTTGACGCGCAGCATCGGCAAAGGCCTTGCCAGCAGATTGGCCGTCATCCGTATCAAGGTTGAAACTGATTCCACCCTGCTCCACCTTGTGGCCACCTGCTTCAACCGCCCGTTCAATGCCGCGCATTTCGCGTTGGAGTAGTTCCAGAGTTTCCGGGCGTTCCGCAAATAATTGGGCACTAACCCGGCCAGCTTCATTGAAGGACATCTTCACGCGTACGCTACCCAGCTCAGATGGATTTAAGCGCATGTTGAATTCGCTGGTGCCATTTTTAACGGCTTTTGTTATTTGCAAGTTCACTTGCGTTGTAACAGGACCGGTAAGGGTCGAAGCAGCTTTATGACCCATCAGACCCATGCTGTTCATAAAGCCGGGTTCTCCGCGAAGGCCGGAAAGGCCACCGGCTACTGCCTCCGGAAGCACAGCGCTTTCCGGAATTCCCGCAAGTTGTTCAGGGTTCCAGGTGATGGGGGTGCTCATGCGTGCAGCCGCTGCAACCTGGTCTTTGCGTGAAGCAAAAGTACCAGCATGCTTGATGCGCTGTTGTTCTGTTGATGACGGCGTTGTACTTTTTGTAGCAGGCCCGCCTTTGCTAGCGGCTGCTCCTTGTGAAGCCGTTGCCGCTGCACTGGCCTGATTAGCGGCCATGGCAGACTGTGGGTTGTTTGTTTGGCCTTGGGTTGCCTGTGCCTGAACTTGCTGCTTACCGGCCTTTGCAGATTGTTCGGCGACAGCTTGTTTGTTGGCTTGCACCAAATGGCCTTCAACGGCTTTATCATTTGTTGTTTTTTGCGCCAAATCATCCGCGACAGGTTTTACTGTTGATGAAGTTGAAGTTTCGTCGTTCGCTGACTTGGCTTCTGCATCTTGCGGAGTTGCATTCACCGCCGGCGCTGGTGCAGGCGGCGTGCTGCTTGAAGCCGCAATTGCTGCGTTTGCTACCTGTGTAGTATTTGGAATTGCGGTATCTGGTGTGGCAGCTGTTGCTTGAGGTAATTCGCCATTAATCGGCTTGGCTGAGCCTTCTTGTGCGGTTGTTTGTTGTGATGCCACTGCAGCAGCAACATCTGCTATCACTTGGTTAGCTACCGCGAAATTTGCTGCCAAATCTACGCCGTCTGCCGGGATATTAAACGCTTCAAGCTGCGCAATTGGTATTAGCCGTACTGGCTGGCCGTTGCTGGCACCTGCGCTGGCTGCAAATAGAAACAGGTCATTGCTGGCGGGTTGGCCACCCGCAATGTCGCCGTTCGCTGGCTGTAACTGGCCACTTTCAATCAGGGAAGATAGCTCAAGGCCTGTTAATTGTAGAAGTTGAAGCCCGGGAATGCCTTCTGTTTGAGGCTGTGCTCCGGCTACAAAACCTTCAGCAAAAGCGGCAAAGGCGTCTGTATCTTCAATGGCATCAATGCCGGGGGCAGGAGCAGGGGCTGAAGCCTGAATAGCCTGGACGGCGGTGGCGAGATCAGGAGCAAAGCTATCTATACCGGTTAGCGCGTCAAAGTCTGCAGCACTATAAGCTTCCAGTGAAGATGTCTGCGCCAACCGCCAGGGGCTGTCGGTACCTAAAACTGCCACTTCGCTATTTTGTATGGCAGCACTAATTTGGCTTGCAAATTCTACAGCGTTGCTTTCTGACGCACCTGCGGCGCCAAACATGGCCGCTGCAGAGGTTGCCGAACCGGCACCAAAGGTTTGCATCATTTGCTCAACTGCGTTCATGTTTCTCTACCAAAATAGCCACTCTGCCAAGAGCGGGCGTTTCTATTCAATGGGTAATAAGCAAAGGATGGGCCAGTTTTGTGGTATGGTTGCAAGTGACTGAAAATAAAGGATGTGCAAGCCAGATTGTACAGCCCTTCACTTGGTATTTACGCGCCAAACCGGTGTTGTGGCTTATATTGCCGGGCAAGTTATAGCGAGAGGGGCAGAATTCGGTGCTTAGGGAAATCGGGCAGAAATACTTGCCCTTCGGGTGCAAGCCACCTATATGCAGCGCTTGAATACTGACGAAAGTGGTAAGAAATGGCCGATACACTGAATAGCCTGGGTTTGAAAGGCGCCCCTGCAGATACGCGGGTTGTTGTTGCTATGTCTGGCGGCGTTGACAGCAGTGTCACGGCGGCCCTTCTGAAAGAAGAAGGCTATGATGTGGTTGGCATCACGCTGCAGCTATATGATCACGGTGTTGCTGTTCAGAAAAAAGGTAGCTGCTGTGCTGGGCAAGACATTCACGACGCCCGCCGTGTTGCCGAGGAACTGGGGTTCCCGCATTATGTGCTGGATTATGAAAGCCGGTTTAAAGAACAGGTAATGGAAGATTTTGCTGACAGTTATATTAAAGGCGAAACACCTATCCCTTGCGTGAAGTGTAACCAGACAGTTAAATTTAAAGACCTTCTGGATACTGCGCGTGATTTGGGCGCAGCCTGTATGGCGACAGGGCACTATGTACAGCGCCTTGTGGGCAAAGACGGCAAATCACATCTGGTGCGGGGTGTTGATAATGGCAAAGACCAAAGCTATTTCCTTTTTGCCACCACGCAGGAACAAATGGATTTTCTGCGCTTTCCGCTTGGCGGAATGGACAAGGACGAAACACGTGCTCACGCCGAACGCTTTGGCCTAAGTGTAGCAGACAAGCCGGATAGTCAGGATATCTGTTTTGTGCCAGAGGGCGGTTATGTAAGCGTGATCGAACGTTTGCGTCCCGGCGCGATGGAACCCGGCGACATTGTTGATATGGACGGCGCTATACTTGGGCAGCATGAAGGTATTGTGAAATATACCATTGGGCAGCGGCGCGGTATTGGCATTGGCGGTACAGCTGATCCACTTTATGTGGTGAAACTTGATCCTGCAAACAAGCGGGTGATTGTAGGACCGAAGGAAGCCCTTGAAACCCGTGAAATCGGGGTTAAGGAAGTAAGCTGGATAGGAGAACAGGTGCCTGTGGAAGGGTTGGCGGTGATTGCTAAAATTCGCTCCACACGTCCCGGTGTTCCCGCGACCCTTTTCATTGAAGACGGCGAGCGGGCTCGTGTTATATTGCACGAACCGGAAGCTGGTGTTTCCCCGGGTCAGGCGGCGGTTTTCTATGACGGTGAGCGTATGCTTGGAGGCGGCTGGATTGACAGGGCGGTTAGTGTTGATCCCCGGTTGGCTGCTTAATTACTCAACAGTGTCGCTAATCATGTCTTTGGGCATATCTTTGTCGATTACACGTTCAAATTTGGCAGTTCTACCAAACATGGCTATACCAATATAGCCGCGCATTTTCAGGGTTTTTCCAGCATCCTCCAATGACATTTTAGCGGCGTATGTTTTGCCATTTTTGGGATCATAAACCTTACCATCGCTCCAGCGGTTTTTCTTTGCTTCATAGTTAAAGTCCCACAGAAAAATGATCCCCTTAAGGGATCGGTCACGTAAGGCTGGATCTGGATTGTGAAGATCGATTGATGGATTTTTACCCCAAACAGTAATGCCTTCAATACCCGTATCAGCGAGCCTTAACTTGAAAATGCCGTCTTTCTCCTGGTTCCAGTAATAGCCTTCATAATCAGATTTGTCAGCAGCGGCGACAACCGTGGTTATGAAAAAGAGCAGCGTTAAGAAAGTGAAAAAGCGTGTCATAAATGAAGGCTTTAGGCTTTGTTTTCTGTTGGTTTTTTTATGCACCAGAATTGCAGCATATCTTCAAACACGTCAGGCACATCTTGTTCAAATTGATCCCAATTTTCAAGGTCAGACAATGTTGGATCATCGGGGAAACGCACTTTGTAAGCGGCAATATAGTCACCGCGTCCAATATCGAAACCAATGAAGATTAGACCGTGGTCATCCAGTAATGCTTTTAGCTGGAGCGGTGTATATCGCAGCTCGTGGGTATTGAACACATAGTCATGCAGGCCACTGGCCGAGTAAAACTCGCGGCTATCAGCCACTGGTTTTACAGGGTGATCTACAGGCAATTGGCGAACCAAAGCCCGGAATTGACGCATGCCGTCCAGTGTGTCGGGAATATTGTGTTCAGCAATGAGCTCTCGTGCAGCAACAACGTGTGCGCGGCCTCTTTCGCTGTAAAGGGCCAGGGAAAACAATGTATGCGGTTTGCTAACTGCCAGAAGCGCCGCTAATCCTGCGGAAGGGTTTCCCATATGATGCAGCACACCAGTGCAAACGATTAAATCAAAGGAGGCATCCCAGTTTTTGACAGCTAAAATATCAGCCTGGCCAAAATGCATGTTTTTTTGGCCGCGTTCTTCTATTTTGCGCTTTGCATAAGCGAGACTGTTTTGGCTGAGGTCAACAGCAAGGATGTTTTTATATTGAAGCCCCGTGCTCATTTGAACTACTTGTTCACCAGTGCCGCACCCTGCGAATAAAATATCAACAGGTTCTTCAGGTATGTTCGCGGTGTTGATATGTGGAAAACGTGTTCCAATGCGACTGGCCAGAGATAGCTGTTTTGTTGCCACCTTGGTACTTTGCCACCGGGGGTAGGGATATGCTTCATATTGCCGGGCTACGGTCTGCGACAGGCTTTCCTCAATTGGCGTTAATTGCGCTAATTGTTGTTTAATCAAGGTCTCCCGAAAGGGTGAAAGGAATTGTACTTTCCACACCAGTTTCACCCAGCCTTGCCATCGCGGTGATTGATCAACCAGATATTGAAGGTCGTCCGGATTGCCATCTTTTAACGCATCCCAAAGTGACCGGTAAGCACCCAATATGGCTAATTCAAAAGGGTGGGCCCCGCGGATGTCTTCTTGTATTGTTGTCGCAAGGCCGTCAATTTTATCGTTTTCTTCGTCGGTGACAGCGTAGATATATTCACTGTTGAAGCTTTGACACGCTATGGCCGCGAGAGTTGCCGGATGATTATCCAGAAAGTAGGACTGGCTTGAAGTATCCGCAAGCCATTCCCCAAGATAATGCTGGCGCAGTACACAGAGCAACCGTTCAATTGTTGGTGAAATGATCGTTGCCTTGGTGCAAACCAGTAAAAAGAGCTGATCATTCAAAATTGCCGCAGTATCCATACCTTCCGGGATTTCCGTAATCTGGCCTGGTTCAACGTTTTCCAGAAAGCTTATGAGGGCGTCAATGGATGGTTCGTCTTCAAAGTGGCTTGCCAGTACCGGAGCCAGGTCCTGGGCATTATGGCCATTTTCAATAACGGCATCCGCCAAAATATCTGTGACAGGCTTCGGTAATTTGAAGCCGCTTGTATGGCTTAAAATATTAATGAAGCTTGCTTGAATGTCAGGATCGCTATTGTTTAGCATGAAAGCTTCCAGCAAATGCGCCAGGCTTTCTCTATAGTCTCCGGCTATAAAAGCTGCATTGCCTTGCTTTAACAATTCCAGCGATAACTCTTTGGTCTCATTGGGCATATTGTCTGCCATAATGAACTTACTTCCCCATTATCCGATTTGGCGCACACGGTATCAAGAGGGGGGTGCCGCCGCAAGGTGCTTGCTGGTTTATGAGGGATGGAAGGCAAAAGAAAAGGGGCCGCAAGGCCCCTTGGTATGATGGTTTTTATTGTACTTTCCTTGTAAAATTACTCCGCAGCTTGCAATTGCGGTGGGTGATGGAATTTTTTCATCAGAGCCGCGCGCTTTGAAGGTTTAATATAGGCTTGCGACAAATCTCCATGCATTTGTTCGGCAACGCGCTTGTCCATAATCCAGAACCACAGCGGCGGTGTCCAGGCAGCCATAAACATGGTGAAATAACCAGCAGGAAGCTGCGGTGAGGTATCAAAATGGCGCAGGCACTGATAAGGACGTTCGGCGTGCGCGTGGTGGTCGCTGTGGCGCTGCAAATGGAACATCAGCAGGTTTGAAACTACGTGGTTCGCGTTCCAGCTATGGTGGGGTTGCACGCGCTCATATTTGCCGTCATCGCGCTTTTTACGGATCAGGCCGTAGTGTTCAATATAGTTGGCGCTTGAAAGCATCAGGTTCGATAAAAGCGCACCGCCAAGCAGATAAGGCAGAATAATCAACCCAAAGAAAGCCGTTAGGGCGCTGTAAAACGCTACAGTGATTAGGCTGTTTACCAGCACTTCGTTTTCAAGACTAAAGGCGGATTTCCCCTTGCGCGCTAGACGGGCTTTTTCAATCCTCCATGCTCGCTTGAACCCGCCAGGCAGTTCATGCAACACAAAAGCATAAAAGCTTTCACCCATCATGGCGGTGGCGGTGTCTTCTTCGGTTGCAACCTGAACATGGTGGCCCAGATTATGTTCAATACGGAAATGGCCCATGCCGCATAAGCAAAGTAAATAGCGGGCAACGCCCAATGATAATTTATCCCGGCGGTGGCCAACTTCATGCGCTGTGTTCAGCGCACCAGCCCCCATCAACCCGTTTGCTACCAGAACAGCGATATAAGCATTCAGGCTTAAGGGCTCGCTGGCAATAAACCACGCACCGAATATCCATGTAAAATAAGTAACGGGAAGCGCAGAAAAAGCAGCCCAACGATAAAAGGGATCATCCCTTAGCATGGGAATGGCTTCGCGCGGTGGGTTTGAACTGTCTTCACCGAACAATGTTTCAATCAAAGGCACCAACCCATAAAAGAAAATAGGGGAGGCCCACAGCCACGCTTCCAGCCCGGTACGTTGGTACATAAGGATGCCGCCGATTGGAATGGCGGCAAGAACTGTTGCCAGAGGCCAGAGCCATTTTTTCTTGTCTATGTAAGCTGTTGCTGTGTCGCTCATGATTGTTTCACTTTTATTGGCGCGCCGTCTTAGTGTGTTGTTGGGCGTTTTTGTGGGAAATTGTCATCTTAGGAAACAATTTATTGATAATCATGTCAATAAATAAATGATAAAATTATCAGTAAGGATATTGGCTCTTGTGAAACAGGCTTAAAAACCGCTAAAAAGAACAATAGCTACAACAGGATAGGCCATGGCCGAAACAATCGTTAAAACTTCAGTGCGAAAGCGCCTTAACCCGAACGAGCGCAAGCAACAGCTTTTGCAGGCAGCGATTGATCTTTTTGCGGAAAAGGGATTGGGCGAAGCCAAGCATGCAGATATTGCCCGACGTGTTGGAATTTCCACGGCTGCAACCTTTGTATACTTCCCAACACGGGAAGCCTTGCTAGCCAGTGTTGTAGACGAAGTAGGGCGTTTCTTCCTGTCGCTTTTTGATGAAGTGGAACCGCATAAAGACGGCGCCCCTGAAATACTCAAGTCTCTTGCGTACAGAACACTGCATGCAGAAGAAAGTCACCCAAACTATGTGCGTGTGTGGCTTGATTGGGGCACGCGCTTTGATGATGAAATGCGGGATCGTTATCTAGGTTTTCAGGACAAGGTGCTCAGTAAGCTCAGTGAACTATTGTGGGCATGTGAAGATAACATTTCAAAAGAAAACCGGGACGACGCCCGTATCCTGTTATCTGCCAGCAATGCATTAACGATGATGAAATTCGACGGTGAACCTGCAGAAAAGCTGGAACGCTTTACCGAGCATACCATCGCCGTAGTGCTGGCCTACAGCCGCAGATAGGCTGTAGGCTAATCAACTATTCAACCCTGTTCAAAGGTTGCTTCGTGTTCAACCGGGCAATTCAGGCTGTTTGCAATGAAACACATTTCATTTGCCTTGATGTGCGCGCTTTCCGCTTTGACGCGGTCAGAGCCTGCTGTGATTTTGATGTGGGGCCGCAAGGTGATTTTGGTAAAGTGGCCTTTGCCCTTCCCGTCTTCTTCCATGATGCCTTCGGCGTCATCAACGTAGCTGGTTACCGTTACGCCAGAAACCGAACAAAGGTGCAGATACCAAAGCATATGACAGCTTGATACGGATGCTACCAGCATGTCTTCCGGATTATGACATGCCGGGTCGCCCAGAAAGGCGGGATCAGATGATCCCGCGATAGTAGGTTTACCTGCCATATTGATATTGTAATAGCGCTCATAGCTTTTGTAGTTTTTGGTGCCGTTTTCGCCGGCACCAGTCCATGCTATTTGCGCTTCATAACGGTGGGTTTTATTGGCCATATCTGTGCCTTTCCAATTTACTTACCAACTTCTGTTGGCAATGCAGGCGCTGTACGGTGTTTAATAGGCTTAAAGCTTTCAAGGTCCTTCAATACTTCCTGCACCCCGGCTTCCAGCTGGGTATCCCGGCCCGCATTCACCATAACCGGGTCCAGCGTTACATCAATATCGGGTGCTTGGCCTTCGTTCTCAATACGCCATTCACCTTCTGGCGTGAAGAAACGGAAATAGGGAACCGTTAAGAAACCACCATCAATTAATTGAGGGTTAGCAGATATACCAATTAGGCCACCCCAAGTGGTTTTACCAACCAGCGTGCCCAGCTTCATACGTTTGAAACTATAGGGCAGGAAATCCCCGCCTGAACCTGCGTCCTGATCAATCAACATTACCTTGGGGCCGTACAAGGCACCGGCTGGTGTATCAAATATTTGGCCGTCCCGGTCTTTCCAGCCCGCCAGATACTGGCGTGATAGTACGTCGGTAATATAGTTGGCTGCCTGACCGCCGCCGTTACGGCGTTCATCAATAACCATGCCTGCTTTATCGGTTTGCGCAAAGAACATGCGGTTGAAATAGGTGTAACCGCCACCGCCTGTGTTTGGCAGATATACATAGCCCACCTTGCCGCCGGACAGTTCATCAACCTTCTTGCGGTTGCCTTCCACCCACGCCCAGTGGCGTATCCGGGTATCGTTTGCGATTGGTTCAACCACTATATCTTTGGCGTTGTCCGTGTTCCCGTCACTGCTTACACTCAAGGTTACTTGTTTGCCCACTGTGCCAACAAACTGCGCATAGATGTTATCGTTTGCGCTAACCGGCACGCCGTTTACGCGGTGGATATAATCACCTGCGTTTGCACCGATACCGGGCGCAGCAAGAGGTGCCTTCAGGAAAGGATTCCATTTTTCGCCGGTGTAAACCCGTTTGATACGGTATTTACCGTCTTCAATGCGAAGGTCAGCCCCCAGCAAACCAATCGGCACGCGGGTGTCGCGGTAAATATCGCCGCCGCCGGTGCGGTTATGGCCTACCTGTAATTCAGAGATCACATCAACCAGCAATGCATTCAAATCAGCCCGGGTAGCTACATGCGCTACCAATGGTTGGTATTTATCGTAAATACTCTGCCAGTTAAGGCCGTGCATGTTGCCGTCATAGAAATACTGATGCTCCAGCCGCCATGTTTCATCAAAGATCTGCTGCCACTCTTCGCGCGGATTGATGTTGGCTTTCACGTCGCTGGTGTTTACCGGTTTTGCCTGAATGTCTTTGGAAACTTCAGCTGCCATCAGTTTGTTACCGGGCACAGCTACCAAAATGGTTTTACGGTTATGCGACAAAGTATAGGCCTGAATACGGTCCATCGCAGTAGCCGCTTTTTTTGATTTGAAATCAAAGCGTTTCAGGGTTCCAAAAAACGGACCATTACCGTTTGGTTCTACGGTGATGCCAGGTTGTGGCATTTCCATGAAAAATAGTGCGCCGTCGTGGGCAACAGAAAGAGACTGATAAGATCGTTCCGCAACGGGAAGTGCTACGATACGGTCGCTTAGGCCGTCCAGATCAATACTGGTGGAAGGGTCTTTTTCGCCGTCTTTCTTATCAGCTTTATCGGTGTCTTCGGCGACCTTATCTGATTTTTCATCAGTTTTGGCATTAGCCTTTTCGTCAGTGTCGGCTTTGTCTTCAGTCTCCGCTTTTATTTCTTCATCACCAGCTTTGGGCAGCAACGGTGATTTGCCGTCTGCGGCCAGCACTGCCGCATAAAGACCAAAGCGGCTTGGCCGCTCTTGTGTTGACATATCAAGCCCAACCTGCTGCTGGCCCGAATTGGTGGAGGCTGCAAAATAAAGATATTTTCCGTCTTGGCTGAAAGCAGGGGAATCCGCGTTGCTCATGCCGTCGGTAAGCTTAGTGTGCTTACCTGTTTCAAAGCTGTAGAGGTAAATATCGTTAAAGTGATTGCGGCTGGCTTTGGTGTAGGCCAGCCATTTGCCGTCGTTTGAAAGCGAA
>Ga0316204_10007296_pt1 | contig 16321 bp, 13 predicted proteins | sample 6monrhotite_MG_2_FD_205661 | JGI IMG/M metagenome (GOLD analysis project Ga0316204, IMG submission 205661) | Microbial mat bacterial communities from mineral coupon in-situ incubated in ocean water Damariscotta River, Maine, United States -... | ecosystem: Environmental > Aquatic > Marine >... | reverse complement strand
TTGCGACAAAAAACACAGTTAATTTAAGAGCATGCATCATCTTAAGTGTATGGTTAAATGTAGTATCAGTAGATCCCCCCTGCATTCGACTAATTGATCTGTCTTTACTTACAAAAAATTTTCTTACCACTTAGATCGTCACTTAATATTAACAAATTTTCAATATTCCTTTAAAAACATACCGTTTGTCTGCCAACCTTTTCACATAATTTTGCTTTCATATTTACCAACTACAGCTTCAGGAATTACTCCTATTGACCTTACGCTATTGTTCTACGATCCTTAGCATATGATATTTATATTTTAGTTAAATAGTTCTAATAAATTAAATTTCAATCATCAATTCACTAACAAGTAAGCCAATCATGGTGACCTTTATGACCAACACGAATACCAGACAAGATTACTCTCCTCAAAAAAGCTTTAGAGATGTTACGAGCACTGCCAAACTGTTTCATTTCAAATTACCAGTCTATGTAACTGATAGTGTATGGAAGGATTGTATTGATATACAAAATTACCGCGACAAGCAAATTGATGACCTGGCCGTTTTACATAGATTACGCCATGTTTTATTTATGGCCGCAAGCACCTTGCACGGACGCACTGAGATTAGAGAACATAACCTGCGTGTTTATAGAATACCCAATGCAGACCCCGGACAGCAACGACGCCCCGAAGCTGTCGATTTAAATCTCTCTATTCATAAAGATGAAGATGAGAATTCAATTGTTACCATTAAATTCCCTGACGAGTAAATTAATAACTGAAATTTTCAAAATGCACTAAAGATGACGTTTTACACCCCTCACCTCTCAAAACAAATATGAATAAATTTATTTTCTGCACAAATATTTTTTTGAAAATCTTTAAATTCAAACTCCCGAATTCATAAAATATTCTTTTGTTCCTCTAATTTCAACTGCCTGGTCAATTCGCTTTAAGGCTTTCGCATAAGCGGCTAAACGTAAACTGGATTTTTTACTTTGATGTTGATACAGCCACATTTCTTCAAATGTATTTTCTAACTTCTCTTTTAACCGTTCTCTTACCTCGTCTAACGTCCATGGATATCCTGCTTTATTTTGTACCCACTCAAAATAACTCACGATTACACCACCAGCGTTGGCTAACACATCAGGTACTATTACTGTGCCTTTTTCATGTAATATTCTATCTGCTTCTGCGGATATCGGCCCATTAGCAACTTCAGTAATCCATCTTGCTTTTATTAAATGAACATTATCTTTAGTTATAGCATTTTCAAGCGCGGCAGGGATTAACAAATCCACATCTAATGCCAATAGCTCTTCGTGAGTTATGGTTTCGCTTTCTAGTGTTTCGCAGACAGACCCTTCACAATACTCTGACTCAAGTGTTCTGTGCTTGTCCTTATATTTTTTTACATTTTCTACATCAAGTCCATCTGCAGAATAAATTGCCCCTTTTGAATCACTGATAGCAACTATTTTATAACCCGCTTCGTAGAGAAATTTTGCAACGTTATAGCCTGCGTTTCCAAAACCCTGCACAGCAACCCTTATATCCTCTGCTGCCTTTCCTTCTTTGTTCCTGAGAAATTCGGTTACATGAAATGCTCCACGCCCCGTAGCTTCATCACGGCCAAGGCTTCCGCCCATACCTACAGGTTTTCCGGTGATAACAGCGGGTTGTTTCTGGCGTTTAATAACTTCAAACTCATCTCTCATCCATGCCATTATTCTTGCATTGGTATATACATCTGGTGCAGGAATATCTTTATCTGGTCCAACAAAATCCGCCATTGCTCGCATATAACTTCTGGACAATCTTTCCAGCTCCAGACGTGATAATTTCTTTGGATCGACACTAACACCTCCTTTGCCTCCACCATATGGCAGGTCAACTACAGCGCATTTTATAGTCATCCATAAAGCCAGTGCCTGTACCTCATCCTGACTAACATCTGGATGAAATCGAATCCCGCCTTTACACGGCCCTAGCAGTGAACTGTACTGACAACGATATGCGTCAAAATACTCAATTGATCCATCATCCATTATTACTGAAAGTGAAGCACATAATATTGACCTGGGACGAGACAAGCTTGCTATGACACGATTTGACATACCGGATAATTTACCCAATTTGTGTAAGCGTTTTTTTGCATCTTCAAAAACAGACTTCATTGCATTTCCCGATGGTTTCTATTCACAGCTAAATAATAGCACTATTATTCTGTGAGACAGTATAAATAGAAAACAATAACAACATATACGGCAAATTTGAATTCTATTAACAGTTAGTATTTTAGAGATTATTTGTGCGGAATTTTTAGTCTATTATTTTACAAGGCAAGCATTAACTAATGCATACAGGCTAAATATCGGAGGGATTACCGAGGATGGAGTGCGTGAAATACAGTGACTTTCGTTTTTCAAAACGTTAGATCCGGGACGTAATATTCCGGGATCTAACGACTTTAGTTATCAGACAGCAATACTATTTTTTTATGCTGCTTTGCGCTTGCCGTCTGATGGTTTACGAGGTGGCACAGATTTTCCTCTGCGCTTGTATCTCACATTAGGGTTTCTACGACCATTTTTAGGTTTATTTGATTCAAATCGTGGCTTGGGTTGCTGCGGCTCTAAACCAGGAATTTCCGTCAACTCATATCGAGTGTCGAGAAACTTCTGAATTCGATACAACAATGGCCAGTCCTGTGGCCCAATCAATGAATAAGCATTACCTGTTGATCCACCACGGCCTGTTCGACCAATGCGATGTACGTAGTCTTCTGCCTGCATTGGTAAATCAAAGTTTACGACATGTGACAGTGTCCTAATGTCGATACCACGTGCAGCTACATCTGTCGCTACCAGAATTTTAATACGTTGACGTTGCATCTGCTCAATGACTCGACGACGCATACTTTGGCGCATATCACCATGTAATGCTGCACATGCATGACCATCGTCTTTTAGACGCTCTGCCAGACTATCTGCACCTTTTTTAGTCGAGGTAAAAATAATAGCCTGCTGTAAATCTTCAGCTTCAAGCACATGATTAAGCAAATTTCGCTTATGGCGGAAATCATCTGCCTGTAACATATGCTGCGTTATCGCATCATGCTTAATTTTCACACCCGCTATCTGAATTCGCGCCGGCTCTTTCAATAGTGCACGGGCGACTTTTTCAATCTGGCCTTCAAGCGTTGCAGAAAATAATAGAGTCTGTCTGTCTTTTGGTGTCTGTTTAGCTATGCGCATGACTTCATCAACAAAGCCCATATCTAACATACGGTCTGCTTCATCCAGAATGAGCATTTCTATACGTGAAAAATCAACACGACCTGCATCCATATGATCAATCAACCGGCCAGGTGTTGCCACGAGAAAATCTAACGGCTGTCGCAGCATTTTCATTTGTGGAGGGTAAGGCATGCCACCGACAATTGTGGTAGATCGCATGCGCATATATTTGGTCAAACTATAAATATTATCCGAAACCTGTTTGGCTAGCTCACGTGTTGGCGTCAATACGAGAACTCTTGGCCCATGGCCCGGTTTTATTTCTTTTTCTGATAAATTCTGCAGTGCGGGTAATACAAATGCTGCGGTTTTACCTGTACCGGTAGGTGCAGACGCCATTACATCCTTGCCTTCCAGAATCAGTGGTATAGCCTGAAGCTGTATTTCAGATGGCTCGGTAAAACCTGAATCTTCTACTGACTTTAATAATTTTGGGTGGAGCCCCAATAGATCAAATGACAAGCTAAAACCCCTATGACAATTAAATATGGCAGACTGATGGCCCATTGCCACGATTAGCAATTGGCTGTTACACCGCCAACCAGTCATAAAGCAGGTCAGTAGCGCGTCATGTTCGATTACCCACATGATGGATAAACCAGGGCGCACTATACGGAAAAATGCAAAGAAAAGATACAAAATATTAGAATATTTTAATAAACAATCTTCTTAAGTCATTAATAGTTAAGTGTTTTTTGGAATAGCAGCTTTACTTTACCTGTGAAATAAGCATTTTCAAGGGCCTTTTGGTTCGCGTTTTCTTTTTTACAAAAGCAAAAGAACCATTGAGCCATTAGTTACTTACTTCGCTCAATGAAATACGCTCCATCAGGTAACACAGACAGTCCTGCCTGATAACATGAGTATTCATGGTCAACATTGCGGGCATAACATCCCTTTTGAGTTTGATTTTATCCTCTTCATACTCAAAAAACTCACGCCCAACCTCGCGCTCATCATCATCAAATGCCTGTAAATATGCACTACTTTCAGGCTCAACGTTTGCTAACGAGGTTCCCTTTTCCAGCTCTTTAAAATTGTATTCTTCAATTTCTGGCATCAGGTTTATGGTTGCATCATTTTCGAAACCAAACGAGTAACCTTCCGGTATAGTAACCCTCGCAACAGTATGAAAGAGCTTTAAATCATCCGCTTCACACAGCTCAAGATCAACTGCTGACAGCACCTTTTCTAAATAATTCAATGCATGATCCACTCCCGCTGCCTGGCCTGACTGGCCACATTCAAGGGTCACCGACGGGCAAATCTCTGCAAAAGCAGACGACTGAACACCTTTTGGCGTGGTGAAATAAACCAGGGTATGACTGAACATTCCGGCAAGCCCGAGAAACGATTTTTCTAATTTATTAATACAGGCATAGTGCGGATTTTTACCGGTATTATTATGGATATCGATGCTGGCCCATACGTTTTTCTCCTGCATGATTTCAGTCACCCGCTTCACCATATGCGCCTCAGCCAGATAATGCTGATGCGTACCGGGCCATATACGGTTGTAATCAACCTGCTCATCCAGTCGTCTGAGCCCCTCTTCTGCTGCTTTTACATTGCCGATAAATATCGAAATTGAACGAGGTAACTCTTTATTTTCATAATGACGCAATAATTTCTGAACCGCATAAAAACCGGTGGTTTCATTCCCATGAAGTAGCGTGCAAATAAATAAAGGTCGTGGGTCTTTTCCCTGCAAATGAATTAGCGATGGTTTTGCCATTACCTTGTGAATATTTTCAGCGGCTATATTGAGAAACCCATCAGGTAACTCATTGTATTGATCCAGCATTTCAGACATACGTGTTATATCCCCAACAATGAACAGGCTCACCTGTCTGCTGATTATGATAATAAGTTTCTACCAGGCGTTGCATATTATCGCCATGTTTTTCTACAAACTGCCGTTGCCAGTGACTGCCCGTCTGTTTATGCTCAGCGCGCGCCTGAACAATGCCAAGATAATATTCTATATCCCTGACATCTAACTCAAGCATTCTTAAGCCTGATTCGGCCTGATCGAGTAACTGGTTTAATATTAAATGACGCATATCACAACGATCATTTCCGGGCCAGATCAGTTTATTCTCCAGGCCATGCTGAGCAGAGGTGTAAAAATTATCTCTTACCTGAGCAAAATCAAGTAACTCGGTAACCGCCTGTTTTTGAGTCGCGTAAAACTGAACCAGGCCAAAATAGAAAGCCATATTGGCTATATTATCCACCACACTTGGCCCACTGGGCATCACTCTATGCTCTATACGCAAATGCGGCTGACCATCTTTATCATGACCAATTAATGGCCTGTTCCAGCGCCAGATAGTGCCATTATGTAAACTCAGGTGACGCATCTGACTCATATCATTATCAAACAGCATGGGTAACAGCACCGGAAAATGCTGCAAATTTTCTTCGAAACACTCCATTAAGGACTCTCGGGCATAACCAGTACCAAAGCTCACTCTGTGCACCGGTCCCTGGGATGCACCATTATAACCACCCACATCCACCGATTGCTCAAACACAGGAATCCGGCTTTCAGCCCATAAATCCTTGCCAAACATGTAAGGTGAATTTGCACTAATCGCAACCATAGGTGCCGAAATTAATAATGAAGCATTGTAATAATGATGAGCCAGTGCCAGCGGGGCCTGCAAATGAATTTGTAAAGATGTGGCAGCTGCCTCAAGCATTACATTATGGTGCTCGCTTTTAAGTGACTGATGGCCATTAATATTAAGCGTTAAGGCTCTGCCCTTCCTCTGCGCCAGCACCTGATCATTCAGGGCTTTATAACGTAATTGCTGGGAAATATTCTGCATATTCAGGTGTTCATGCTGCAGAGTTTGCAATATCCCCGTGCCCATTACCCGACAATCCATGCTTTCAGCAATGGTTTTGCAGTATAACCAGTGCTGCTGAAAGTCTTTTTCAAAATCTGACAGAAAACTGCCCTGGATATTAGCAGGATCAGCATTCAATTCTATATTGAACTGGGCCAGTTCCGCGGTGTAGAGAGGGTTGTTGGCTTTTTTAAGAAATTCTGCATTACGGGGTGCCGGCCTGGCCTGGCCATCAATGAGCCATGCCTCCATTTCATAACCCGCAACCGGTGCATGGGAAGAAAAAGCGCCCTGCTCAAACCACTGCTTAAGTTCAGCGGTTTCACCTTGTAAACGCAGCATAAAGTCATCAAAATCCGTTGCGGAGAAATGACTAGTTGTTATTTCCTGGCCCATTTTTGGAGTGTTACACCCGTTTTTATTCGTTATGACTCAAGTGTAGCCGACCCTAAACCAAAACAAAACTAATCCTTAAACCATTTAAATTCAATAACTTATAAATATTTTACAAAGCCTTATCTGCAAACCTTGTGTAAAAGATCACATAGTTTTTGTATATTATTGATTTTTATGAAGTATTTTTTTTAAAACATGCTATGATCCATGTTATATTCAAGGGCAATTAACGCAAATGCCATAATTGACTCATTTAGAGGATGTACTGAATGAAATTTAAACAAAGCTTATTACTAATTTTATCGATCTCCGCGATGCTGCTATCAGCAAATAGCTACGCTGGACGTCAGGGTATTAACTTCTATTATGGTGTAGGGCTCGGTGCCGCCGCACCAGCAGACTCAGATGTAACCGCAACCGGTAACCTCATGATTGGCCTTGAAGAAGACGGCTGGTCAATTGAGGCAGTAGGGTTTGGCAGCATAGAGTCTGGTACTGACATTTCTAATGTCGATTACTCTTTAAGTGGTGTTGATGTTGGTCTAGCTTACCGAACTATTGAAAAAAATGGCGTCTATTACAAAATCAAATTCAGCAGCACTGATTTAGATATCGATTTTAAAAACACCGTCACAAATGCAACTAGCACAGCCGAAACAGATGGCAACTCTTATACTTTTGGCATGGCATGGCGGACTAGCAGAGAAAATCGTGTTGAACTTGATTACACCTATCATAACAATGATGACCTAAGCGACCCAGTACACCTGATTACTTTAAGCTACCTGTGGGGTGGTGCTCCTTACCTTGGAAAAAGTTTTTAATTTATAAAATATTTTAAATAAAAAAGGCAGATTAAATAAATCTGCCTTTTTTATTAGTCGTAAACTAACCAAGATTAGATGACAAATTTATTCAGAAAAAATTAATTACGTTAATTCGATTAATTCCTCAAGCCTTTCCTTAGTACCAATATCCATCCATTTCCCCTGATATAACTCACCACTAATTTTATCGCTTGTTATATATTTTCGTATCATCGGCGCCAGTGGATACTTGCCTTTTTCACTGCTTTCAAAAAATGAAGACGCATAAACACCAATCCCACTAAAGGTATATTTATTCAGTGCTTCATCCACAAGGCGTCCATCTGAAATAGCAAAATCCCCTTGCGGGTTAAACTCAGGGTTATTTACCAGAACCAGGTGCGCCTTATCATTCAAGCCATAGTTTAATAATTTTTCTAACGGGTAATCTGTCCACACATCACCGTTTATAACCAGAAAAGGTTTTTCTCCTAACAGGGGTAACGCATTAAAAATCCCACCGCCGGTTTCCAGTGCCCGGTCTCCTTCATTGGAATACATAATGTTTAAATTGTATTTTTCACCATTCCCAATGGTGTCGATAATTTGCTGACCTAACCAGGCCACATTAATAATCACATCCTGAAAACCCGCCTTAGCCAAATTAAATAAGTGATATTCAATCAGACGAAATCTGCCCGCCATTAATAAAGGCTTGGGGGTCGTATCTGTTAAAGGGCGCATACGCTCACCGCGGCCCGCGGCTAATATCATCGCCTTCATCATTTAATCTGTTGCATAATTTGTGTATCCGCTTTCACACCGAGGGCATTCAGCATTTCTGAAAAATCAGATAACTCCTTATACCGATTACACACATCCAGTACATAAGTCATAGTTCTCGGTATGTCATTTAAATACCCCGGTTTTCCATCACGATGATTAAGTCGCGCAAAAATACCAATGGCTTTAAGATGGCGCTGCATACCCATCAAATCCAGAGCTTTAATAAACGCCTGCTTATCAATATTCAGGTCGCTTAACTCTAAATATAAATCGATCCACTCAAGCTGCCTGGCACGAGGCCAGGCAATATAACAATCTTTAATTAATGAGACCAGGTCATAACTGGTCGGGCCATTCACCGCATCCTGAAAATCAATCACACCAGGATTATTTTGTTCAGTAATCATTAAATTACGAGAATGAAAATCACGGTGAACAAAGACAACGGCTTGCTCTAAAGCAGACTGGACCAGCAAACCAAAAGTTTCGGCGATTAGCTCAAACTGCAAATCTGTTAAGCTTAAACCCAAATGTTTTTGCAGATACCAGTCTTTAAACAGACTCATTTCAAACAGCAATAAATCCGTATTGTATTGCGGTAATTCCGCCTTAATACTCTGCATTTTGACAATGGCCTGTATCGCCTCTTTATACAAAACCTCCACCGATTGATCATTCAGCTCATCCAGATAAGCCGTGTTACCCAGGTCGCTCAACAGCATAAAGCCCTCTTGCTCGTTAAAGTTGAATATATGGGGTGCCTGAACCCCAGCAGCTTCAATCAGGTTTGCGACTCTCACAAAAGACGTACAATCTTCTTTTTCAAGTGGTGCATCCATAATGATCCAGCTATTAGCGCCGCATAACAGGCGAAAATAACGCCTGAAGCTGGCATCCGCTGATGCAACTTCTATCTTATAATCCTGGATATCAAGCTCCGTTTCTATCCAGTGCTTAATACTCTGCAGGCGCTTATCCGGCAGTTGTGTCTCTAAAGAATTTATATCTGTCACCATGCAGCTACATCTTTCAAATTTGTTATAATTGTCTATCTATTCGGCAAATTCTAACAGTAATCAGGAAAAGAAGCATGACAAAGAAACCGATTGTAATTGTAGGCATGGGTGAGATGGCGGGTGTATTTGCACGTGGTTTTTTACGCTCGGGTTTTCCTGTATACCCTGTCACGCGTGATATGGATATACAGCAAAGAGCTAAAGCTTTCCCCGATCCAGAAATGGTCCTGATAGCGGTTGCCGAAAGTGATATTCAGTCAGCACTAAGCCATATACCAGATCAATGGAAAAAAAAGCTGGTGCTTTTACAAAATGAACTTCTGCCTGCTGACTGGCAGCAACACCAACTAGAGCCCACCGTTATTTCGGTCTGGTTTGAGAAGAAAAAAGGCCAGGATTATAAAGTTTTGATCCCCTCACCCGCTTATGGCAGTAAAGCTAAAATACTGGTGAATAGTCTTGCAAGCATTGATATAGCCGCACGTGAACTCGAAAATGACGATGAGCTATTATTTGAACTCGTAGTTAAGAATGTATACATACTTACCACCAATATTGCTGGGCTTAAAACAGGCGGCACTGTATCAGAGTTATGGAAAAACCATCAGGATTTCGCTAAAACTGTCGCTGCTGAAATTATTGAATTACAGCAAAAACTCACTGACAAAACCTTTGATACCGATAAGTTAATTGAGGCAATGCTTGTGGCGTTTGAAGGTGATCCTGAACATAATTGTATGGGACGTAGTGCGCCGGCTCGACTTGAGCGTGCTTTGCAGTTGGCGGGTGAGCATGGGCTGGAGTTGCCGACTCTTAAGGCTATTGCTGATGAGACGCTTTAGTTATACGTAAGCATGATTTTCTTATTTTGGGTGCTTAACGTTTATTACTCTTTTAGTTTTCAAGTTTCGCCTGCTGGCGCCTTACTTCTTTACCAACAGCGCCAAAGAAGTAAGCAAGAAAACGCCGTCCTTAGTCGCTTGCCCTCATAAAAAGCGATGAGGGTTCCCGAAAATTGTTTAAATCAGCTTCTAGTAATTTTAGTAAAGTGTTAGTTCTTTACTCTGTTTCCGGGTCGGTCGGATGCGCCGTCCTGGCTTATCCGCCCTCAAAATCACATCCCTGTGATTTTGCCCCTGGAGGGAGACAATTTTCGGCAAGCTCCAGAGGAATTCCGCCAAACTGAAAGTATATATCTAAAGCATTGATATTTGAGGTGAGTTCAGCTTTCCTTGGATTAGGTTTTGGCTTTTCTTTTAATCTTTTGATTTTGATGTTTCCCCATCAGCCAAGCTGATGAGGGAGTGATTTTTGTGGGGCTTTTAGCGAGGACTGTCTGAGCGAATCTGTTTTTTGATTCGTGAGTTCCGCAGCGCCACAAAAATCAGGACTGAAGAAGGCACTTTTATTTTGTTTTTTAAAAAAAAAGCTTGGATGTCGGGGCGGCACTTTCTTGCTTACTTCTTTGCTGCTGTTGGTAAAGAAGTAAGGCGCCAGCAGGCGAAACACTACAACTAAAAAGAATAATAAACGTTCAAAACTTAGCACTAGAATAAGAGAGAATCGGAAATAAAAGTCACTGAATTCCCGACATAAACATTCGATAATGACGAGTCAAGAACGACTATTCTCATAGCGTCGAACCCGTAAGGTACCAGCAGACGAAACACCAAAACTAAAAAGCAATAACCGTTCAGTACTCAAAATGAGAAAATCAAACCAGATAAAAAATTATAAAATCAAAACCACCAACTCCCCATTTTTGTGCACTCTCATCTTTAATGCCCAAAATCAACACTATCCGATCACTAATCGCAGCTCACACAATAATTATTCTACTGAAAAATCAACAACTTATAAATTGGCATAGTAACTGCTTAGCCATACATAATATTTCTAATAAGTACCATAGCAGGTACTTTTGGCAATGAGGTCTACGAAATCCTTTATTTTAAAATACAAAAATGGCTTCACAAAAATGAGGAATTCTTAATGCCTAAAAAATTATTAAATAAGTCTATCGCTGGTGCTTCATTACTCGTTGCAGGATTATCTTCACCACAGATTCACAGTGCTGAAACTATTACTGAAGCTTTTTCTGAAGGAAAAGCCAGTTTGAATATGCGTTTGAGATATGAAGGTGTTGATGATGGAAATTTATCAACACAGGATGCTGAAGCCTATACATTAAGATCAAGACTTGGTTTTACAAGCGGTGTTTATAAAGACTTTAAAGCTCACGCTGATTTTGAAGTTATCAATACAGGCGGTGATTTTGATTCTGGCTCAAATGCTAATACAGGCTATGCAAAAGTTGTTGACCCTAAAGGTGAAGAACTCAACCAGGCCTGGTTATCTTACGAAGGGCTGACTGACACAGAAATTAAACTGGGCCGCCAGAGAATCATTCTCGACAATGCACGTTTTGTGGGTAACGTTGGCTGGCGCATGAACGAGCAAACATTTGATGCGTTAAAATTCACTAATAAAAGTTTTTCCGATACTGAAATTTCACTAAGCCATATAAGTCAAATCAACACTATCACTGGCGGAGCAACCGACACGTCTCATAACCTGTTAAATGCAGGCACCAAAACATCATTAGGAAAAGTTTCTGCTTATGCATATTTATTAGATGTCGATGATGCCACTGGCTCAGCAGATACGGACACTCTAGGATTAAGACTAAAAGGTAATACAGACTCATTCCTTTACACAGTAGAATTTGCACAACAATCAGATGGTGCTGATAACACAGCAGATATCAGTGCTACTTATCTATTTGGTGAAGCAGGATACAAAATAGATTCCACAAAAATATTTCTAGGCTTTGAAAGCCTTGGCAGTGATGACGGCACCTATGGATTTCAGACACCACTTGCAACAAAACATGCATTTAATGGTTGGGCAGATAAGTTTCTTGCAACACCAGCAACCGGTTTAAATGATGCGTACATAAAAGTGGTTTCTAAATTTGCAGGCATGAAATTTGTCGGAACCTACCATGACTTTAGCTCTGATGAAGCAAGCATAAATTATGGTACAGAACTTGATTTATTACTTGTAAAACCGTTTAACAAAACCTTTAAAGGCTTAATTAAATACTCAGATTACAATGCCGATTCTTTTTCTACAGATACTCAAAAGATATGGTTAGCGCTAGAAGCAAATTTCAAACAGTAATGTTGAAATTATTTAATTTAATAAATTAACAGGGTATCTCAATAAAAGCCATGGACGGCATTTTTTTAAAGCACTCACAATGATGAATATTGCATTAATATACGACAATCTAAAATACCAGAATGAAACGGCTATTCTTCTGGACGAAGCCGGGTTTACCGTGAATTTAACATTCTCAACGGATTCACCCTGGTTTGATGCAATCAGGGAAAATAAACCTAAAGTTCTGGTAATATCAGTTTCGACACCCAATAAAGAAATACTCCAGCAACTAAACAATTTTAAACAACAGGCTATATGCCCTGTTATCGTACTTGCGAACGAAGCTGATATAAGCATTACTGAACAGGTGATTTTTGCTGGCGCAGATTCCTGTGTCACCGGAGCCATTACCGCTAAACGCTTAGAAAGCTTACTTGAGATAAACCTGGCACGTTTTAAAGTCACCAAAGGCCAGTTAAAAGAAATACTTGAACTACATAAAAACATCGAGTCTCTAGAAGTAAGACTTAATGATCGAAAAGATATTGAACGAGCCAAAGGATTATTAATGTCTTCATACAGCATGAATGAGAAAGACGCTTATAACGCCTTGCGTAGCATGGCTATGGACACTGGAAATAAGCTTGGTGAAGTTGCACGCAATTTGATTTCCATGTCAAAAGTTTTAAATTGATTTATAGCTTCAACAGACTCAATACAGGGGTATTATTAAATATATAATACTCTATCCACGAGTTTATATTTTTTCTTCTTTTTCATAAAAGTCATTTAGAAAGCCATGGCTGGAATATTATTCATCACTTCTAGTAATTATTACCAATCTACAACAACATATTATCAACACACTTACAATTTGACTAAACCGCACTCATTTTGTGCGCTTATCCCGTACACAATTCATAAGCTCTGCACCAATTAAGAACAACAACCATCAACAACACCATTAGCCAGACTGTAACTCATTGTATTTACTTAATATTTTAAACTGGCACGAAATATGAATACATAACTAACAGGGTCAACGGCGATCTAAATATATTCGCTGATGTTTTTTAAAATAAAGCATCAATCACTTAAAAATTATTTAACTGCTAGTAAGCAGAGCGGGCAAAGGCGCCCACATATAGATTAAGACTGCGCTAGTAGGACGCCTTTTATTTTGCTTTATTTTTTGGAGATACACATGTTTCTTAAACTGAACAAATTTTCGAGAAGAGGATTTATTAAACAACTCTCTGTTGCAGTTGCAATAAGCTGCACATTCGGCATGGGGTTTTCACATGCTGGCGAACCTGAAAAAGAAGAATTAAAATTCGGCTTTATTAAATTAACCGACATGGCTCCTTTAGCCATTGCTTACGAGAAAGGTTACTTCGAAGACGAGGGTTTGTACGTAACACTCGAAGCTCAGGCAAACTGGAAAGTATTACTTGACCGAGTGATCGACGGTGAACTTGATGGTGCTCACATGCTTGCTGGCCAACCATTAGGCGCAACAATTGGTTTTGGCACTAAAGCAGATATAATTACAGCCTTTAGTATGGATTTAAATGGTAATGCAATAACTGTTTCAAATGATATCTGGAAACAGATGAAACCAAACATCCCAACTAAAGATGGAAAACCTGTACACCCGATTAAAGCGGATGCGTTAAAACCTGTAGTAGAAAAATATAAATCAGAAGGTAAACCTTTCAAAATGGGAATGGTATTCCCTGTTTCTACACATAACTATGAATTACGTTACTGGCTTGCAGCTGGAGGAATCCATCCTGGGTTTTATGCCCCAAAAAAGGGTGACATTTCTGGCACGATTAAAGCTGACGCTTTTCTATCTGTGACTCCTCCACCACAAATGCCAAGCACTATGGAAGCAGGAACTATCTATGGTTACTGCGTAGGTGAACCCTGGAACCAACAGGCCGTATTTAAAGGCATTGGGGTACCTGTCGTAACCGATTACGAGATCTGGAAAAACAACCCGGAAAAAGTCTTTGGTGTAAGTAAAAAATGGGCTGACAATAACCCAAACACTCATATTGCTGTTGTAAAAGCAATGATTCGCGCTGCGAAGTGGCTGGATGATGAGAACAACAAAAACAGACCGGAAGCGGTGAAAATTCTTTCACAAAGCAATTATGTTGGAGCCGACTACGATGTTATTGCTAACAGCATGACCGGGACTTTTGAATATGAAAAAGGTGACAAACGTTCTGTACCTGATTTCAATGTATTTTTCCGTTACAACGCAACCTACCCTTACTACTCTGATGCAATCTGGTACTTAACTCAAATGCGTCGTTGGGGTCAGATTTCTGAACCCAAAGCGGATAGTTGGTACATGGATATTGCGAAGAAAGTATATCGTCCGGACATATATGCAACAGCGGCTAAAGAACTAATCAAAGAAGGCAAGATCAGTGCTAAACAATTCCCTGACTTTGCTAAAGAAGATGGTTTCAAAGCTCCTCAGAAGCACTTTATTGACAACATAACATACAACGGCAGAAAGCCTAATGACTATCTAAAGAAATTCAACATTGGTCTAAAAGGATCTGACGTAATTAAGTAAGTGGATATACCCCGTTTCAATATATGAGACGGGGAAATTCACAAAGTTATTACTCAGCAAAATTATGTTATTCAAAACAAAATTTAAATATTATTTTACGAAAAACGACGGAGATGGCCCCATGGCTTTTGTAATGCCTTTCACGCTACCTAAAGATATGGGTAATAAGTTCATCCGTTCATTTATGGTGCCATTTGTGGCTTTCTTATTATTCCTTGGGATTTGGGGTGGATTCGCATCACAAATTGTAACCTCACTCGGAGAAGTTCCAGGGCCTAAACAGGTCTGGGAACAAACCATCAATTTATATAATGAACATAATGCTGAACGCGACAAGCAAGAAAAATTCTACGAACGTCAGGAAAAAAGAAATGCTAAGAAACTTGAAAAAAAACCTGATGCTAAAGTAAAAATACGACCCTACACAGGAAACCCTACATTTTTTGACCAAATGTTAACCAGCTTATATACAGTTTTAACTGGTTTTTTAATCGCCAGCCTGATTGCAATTCCAATCGGCATTATTAGCGGATTAAGCGCAACGGTGCATCGTGCAATTAATCCTATAATTCAAATTTTCAAACCCGTGTCACCCCTGGCCTGGTTACCGATTGTCACAATAATTGTTAGCTCAGTTTATGTTAGTGATGACCCGATGTTTTCCAAGTCATTTATTACATCATCTATCACCGTAACACTTTGCTGCATGTGGCCAACCATTATTAACACCGCTCTGGGCGTATCCAGCATAGACCCTGACCTGATTAATGTTAGCCGAGTATTACGCCTTAACTGGTTCACCAAAGTATATAAAATTGTTTTACCTTCTTCAGTGCCTATGATTTTTGCTGGTTTGCGTTTATCTCTGGGTATTGGATGGATGGTACTTATCGCGGCTGAAATGCTCGCACAAAACCCGGGGCTTGGTAAGTTTGTATGGGATGAATTCCAGAACGGTAGCTCAAACTCTTTAGCAAGAATTATGGTTGCAGTGTTTGCTATTGGCTTAATTGGGTTTGCGCTTGATCGCACCATGTTATACGCGCAGCGCAAAGTATCATGGGACAGAAATGCAATAATTCGCTAATCATTTCAAACCACTAACCAGGTATTAATTTTATTTAGGAATACAACATGTCAAATTCATTCTTACAACTCAGTCAGGTATCTATAGAATTTCCGACAGATAATGGACCTTTTAAGGCACTCGACAATGTGAATCTGGATATAAAGGAAAAAGAGTTTATTTCACTTATAGGCCATTCAGGGTGCGGCAAGTCTACAGTTCTAAATATAGTTGCCGGTATGTATGAAGCAACATCCGGTGGCGTTTTACTGGAAAACAAGGAAGTTAATGCACCGGGCCCGGAACGAGCGGTCGTTTTTCAAAACCATTCATTACTACCATGGCTAA
>Ga0316204_10007295_pt1 | contig 16322 bp, 15 predicted proteins | sample 6monrhotite_MG_2_FD_205661 | JGI IMG/M metagenome (GOLD analysis project Ga0316204, IMG submission 205661) | Microbial mat bacterial communities from mineral coupon in-situ incubated in ocean water Damariscotta River, Maine, United States -... | ecosystem: Environmental > Aquatic > Marine >... | reverse complement strand
CGAAGTTCGTTTTATTTGTACAGTGAGAAACTGTCTCTCCGGCAGAGCTTAATGTAAAAAGGATAGTATCAGTTGTTTCATATACAGAGATATTTTCAACTGTTCCCGATACTCCAATCCACCTTGTTTCAGCATCTGCGTTAGACATAACAGATACCATAATTAATCCCAATAATATTTTTTTCATTATTTACTCCAATTTTTAATTACTTAAACCTTAATCCGAGAAATACGCTTGCAGGCATTGGCTGAGGACCACTGATCGTAGAGACTTACTATTTCTGTTTTTTAGCGCGACTTTTTTTCCCGGCTTTATCATGGGTAATCTTGGTTTGAGTGGCTTTGTTAGCACGGGGTGCTCGTCTATGCTCTTTTATGTTTTTCAACAGCGTATCGCGGCTGCCCACTTCATAGCCTTGCATTTTGATACGTTTTATTGGGCTACCAATTAGGCGTTCGATATTGGCAAGTGAGCGCTCTTCTTCACGACTGACAAACGAGATGGCTTGCCCTTGTGCACCTGCACGTCCTGTACGGCCGACACGGTGTACATAATCTTCTGCGAGATAAGGGAGGTTATAGTTCACCACGTGTTCTAGGTTTTGAATATCTAAGCCTCGGGCGGCGACTTCGGTGGCGATGAGTACTTGTACTTTTGCGGCTTTGAAATCGGCCAACGCGCGGCGACGTGAGCCTTGGCTTTTATCACCATGGCAGAGTGCGGCGCTGATTTTTGCCTGTTTCAGCTGTACCATCAATTCGTCAGCTTGTGCTTTGGTGCTGGTAAATACCAGTACTTTGAACCAGTTTTGCGCTTCAATCAGTTCAACAAATAGGGCGGGTTTATCGTGTTCGGATACCGGGTAGACCACATGCTCGATGGTATCGGCTATCGCATTTTGTTTGGCGACGCTAACAACTTGGTGTTTGGTTAGTAGCTTTTTAGCCAGCTCTTTAACGGGTTGAGAGAGGGTGGCGGAAAAAAGCAGGGTTTGACGTTTTTTCTGTATTTTCTCTAGCAGCGCTTCCACATCGGCGATAAAGCCCATATCCAGCATGCGATCCGCTTCATCCAATACCACAAATTCGATTTCAGAGAGATTGACGCTGTTTTGCTCCCTAAGCTCGAGTAATCGGCCGGGGGTCGAGATAATGATGTCGACACCTGCTTTGAGCTTCTTTTCTTGGGCGCTGGTTTTAACGCCACCATACAGGGCGGTAACGGTGAAGGGTAAAAACTGCGCGTAGCGTTTAATGGTTTCGGCTAGTTGCTCAGCAAGTTCGCGGGTGGGGGTGAGAATTAAGCTGCGCGGACTGCCTGCTACGGTGGCTTTTGGGCGGTCATGCATCTGCTGTAAAATAGGCAGAGCGAAGGCGGCTGTTTTACCTGTTCCGGTTTGTGCATTGGCGAGCAGGTCTTTCCCACGTCGGGCAGGGATGATGGCTTGCGCCTGAATTGGGGTCATCTGGCTGTAGCCACAGGCATCTAGGGCTTGTTGAATCTCAGGTGCGAGATCTAAAGATGAAAATATCATGATTAATCCTATGTGGCTTACCGCTAAAAAGTAGCCGAATGATACAGGATTTTCGTCTTGAGAGTGAGCTTGATTGACCCACTAGTGAGGTTTAGTTGCGGGTTAATAATAGGCTGGGCCATTGGCCCAGCCAGTGACGCTATGCTCGTTTAAGCTGTTTATCTTTTTGCAATATCGGTGCTAGGAAGCGACCGGTATGGGAGTACTCAATTGCGGCAACCTCTTCTGGTGTGCCGCTGGCAATAATAGTGCCCCCTTTGTTGCCACCTTCAGGCCCGAGATCGATGACCCAATCGGCGGTTTTGACTACATCGAGGTTGTGTTCGATAACCACGATGGTATTACCGTGCTCTTTCAATCGCACCAATACCTTAAGTAGCTGTGCGATATCGTGAAAATGTAATCCGGTGGTCGGTTCATCCAGAATGTAGATGGTTTTTCCGGTATCCCGTTTGGAGAGTTCGCGGGAGAGTTTAACGCGCTGTGCTTCACCTCCTGACAGTGTGGTGGCACTCTGCCCGAGGCGAATATAGCTGAGGCCAACATCCATCAAGGTCTGTAATTTACGTGCCACGGAGGGGATTGCATCGAAAAATACACGAGCATCTTCGACGGTCATTTCGAGGATTTCGTTGATGTTTTTATGTTTGTAGGTGATCTCCAAGGTTTCACGATTGTAGCGTTTGCCTTTGCAGACATCACAGGGGACGTAAATATCGGGTAGAAAGTGCATCTCTACCTTGATCATGCCGTCTCCTTGGCATGCTTCACAGCGGCCACCTTTGACATTGAAGCTGAAACGCCCAGGGGTATAGCCCCGTGTGCGCGACTCTTGAGTGCCTGCCAGTAGCTCACGAATAGGGGTGAACAGACCAGTATAGGTGGCGGGGTTGGAGCGAGGCGTGCGACCGATGGGGGATTGATCAATATCGACAACTTTATCAAGATGTTCCAGCCCCTCTATGGTGTCATATTTAGCCGGGGTCATCTCAGCGCGATTGAGGGCATTGGCTAGCAGCGGGTAGAGGGTATCGTTGATCAGGGTTGATTTACCCGACCCCGATACGCCGGTGATGGCGCTCATTACACCAAGTGGGATTTCCAGGTCGACCTTTTTAAGGTTATTGCTGGTGGCGCCGAAAAGTTTTAATAATCGCTCGTTATCAATCACTTTGCGTTCATCGGGGATGGCAATAGATAGCTTACCCGAGAGGTATTGCCCGGTGATCGAGTTGGGGTTGTCCATTACTTCCTGTGGTGTGCCCTGGGCGATTATATTACCGCCGTGTACACCTGCGCCAGGACCGATATCCAGCACATGATCAGCCAGTCGTACCGCATCTTCATCATGTTCCACTACAATTACAGTATTACCCAGATCACGCAGGTAGGTGAGGGTATGAAGCAGGCGTTCATTGTCGCGCTGATGCAGGCCAATAGAGGGTTCATCCAAGACGTACATAACACCGACCAGGCCTGCACCAATTTGGCTGGCAAGGCGGATGCGTTGGGCTTCACCCCCTGAGAGGGTATCAGCGCTGCGATCCAGCGAGAGGTATTCCAGCCCCACATTGACTAAAAAATTGAGACGTAGATTGATCTCTTTGACGATTTTATCGGCAATCTTACCTTTGCGACCGCTTAGTTTAAGTTGTTCAAAAAAGCCAAAGGCATCGCCAATCGGCATTTCGACCACCTCTGGCAAGGTGGTTTGATCTACAAACACGTTGCGCGACGCCAGTGAGAGACGACTCCCTTTGCAGGCGGGGCAGGAGCAGCTGTTAAGGAATTTGGCCAGCTCTTCACGCACCACATTGGAATCAGTCTCCTTGTAACGGCGCTCCATATTGTTGATAACGCCCTCAAAGGTATGTTCACGGATGGTTTTTTTGCCGCGCTCACCGTGAAATTTGAAGCTGATTATCTCGTCACCCGAGCCGTGTAAAACTACCTTGCGGATCGCTTCAGGCAGCTCGTTGAAGGGCTGTTCAATATCAAAGTCGTAGTGCTCAGCAAGGGATTGCAACATGCTGAAGTAATAACCATTGCGACGATCCCAGCCACGTACTGCACCACCTGGTAGGGAGAGCGTGGGAGTGTTAACGACTTTGGCAGGGTCAAAAAACTGTTTGACGCCAAGCCCATCACAGTCGGGGCAAGCACCCGCAGGGTTGTTAAAGGAGAACATGCGGGGTTCCAGCTCAGTTAGGCTGAAGCCACACTCTGGGCAGGCAAAGTTGGCAGAGAAGAGTATCTCATCCCGCTTTTCTTCCATATAGGCGATACGGGCTAGGCCGTCGGCTAGATTCAGAGCCGTTTCAAAGGACTCAGCAAGGCGCTGTTTGAGGTCTTCACGGACTTTGAAACGGTCTACCACGACTTCAATGGTGTGCTTTTTGTGTAACTCTAATGGGGGGACATCATCTAGCTCAAGGATCTCGCCATTGATACGGGCGCGGATAAAACCATTGGCGCGTAATTCCGCGATGGTGTTGAGGTGCTCACCTTTACGCCCCTGCACCACGGGCGCTAGCAGCATAAGTTTGGTGCTTTCTGGCAGTGCCAGTACCTGATCGACCATTTGACTGATGGTTTGCGCCTCAAGCACATTGCTGTGAGTTGGGCAACGCGGTTCACCCGCACGGGCGAATAGCAGGCGCAGGTAATCGTAGATCTCGGTAACAGTTCCCACGGTGGAACGCGGGTTATGCGAGGTGGTTTTTTGCTCTATGGAGATAGCAGGCGATAGCCCCTCGATATGATCCACATCGGGCTTTTCCATCACCGACAAAAATTGGCGAGCATAACTGGAGAGTGACTCCACATAACGCCGTTGACCTTCAGCGTAGATCGTATCAAATGCCAACGAAGATTTACCTGAACCAGATAAACCGGTGATAACAATTAATTTGTCACGGGGCAGTTCCAAATCAATGTTTTTCAAATTGTGGGTGCGGGCACCCTGAATCTTGATAATGTCCATCAGTTATTTTCGCAATGCTAAGGAACCTGCTACTATACGGTGTTTTTACATCCTTGGGCAAAATCAGATTGGAATTGTTGTGGAAAAACAGGAAATAGGGGCGTCAATGGATGCAATGACGCCGCATGAGAAGAAAGCGGTGTCGTCTTTGGCCAGTATCTACGCGTTGCGTATGCTGGGTCTGTTTATGATTTTACCTGTGTTCGCATTGTATGCCGAACAGCTAGAGGGCATGACGCCTTTTTTAGTGGGATTAGCGATTGGTATCTACGGACTGACCCAGGCTATTTTACAAATTCCATTTGGCATGCTCTCAGACCGCCTGGGTCGCAAGCCGATGATTATTCTTGGTTTGTTGATTTTTGCCGTGGGCAGTGTTGTCGCGGCCATGTCTGACTCAATTTATGGGGTTATTCTCGGGCGTGCGATACAAGGCGCAGGTGCGATTGCCGCGGTTATTATGGCGCTCACCTCAGATTTGACCCGTGAAGAACATCGCCTAAAAGCGATGGCGGTCATCGGTATGAGCATCGGTATGTCATTCGCCTTCGCTTTAGTGGCGGGGCCATTGTTAGACCAATGGATCGGTGTCGATGGCATCTTCTGGCTGACGGCAGTGATGGCAATTTTGGGCATTGTGGTCTTGATGTCCATTGTGCCCACTCCAGCCAAGAGTCGTTTTCACCGTGATACGGAACCCGTCCCGGCGCTCTTTAAAAGTGTGCTAAAAGATCGACAGTTATTGCGTCTTGATTTCGGTATTTTAGTGTTACATATGATGTTGACGGCTACCTTTGTGGTCATGCCGTTGGCACTGCGTGATTTTGCAGGCTTGGCGGCCGCTGACCACTGGTATGTTTACTTTCCGGTACTAGTGATCGCGTTGGGATTGATGGTGCCCTTTATCATCATCGCCGAGAAGAAGCGTAAGATGAAACAGGTCTTTGTTGGTGCGATTGCCGGATTGATTGTAGCTGAGCTGTTATTGGTCTTTGCTTATCAAAATCTTTACGGCATTGTGGCCGCCCTGCTGATTTTCTTTGTGGCATTTAATACTTTGGAGGCCTCATTGCCCTCCCTGGTTTCTAAAACGGTCAAGCCTGATCGCAAGGGAACGGCCATGGGCATCTACTCCAGCTCGCAGTTTTTTGGCGCGTTTATTGGCGGTGCGTTGGGTGGTTGGCTGCATGGCGAGTTTGGTATTGAAGCCGTCTTTATGATGAGCGCAAGCTTGGCGGTGCTGTGGTTTATTGCGGCAATGACTATGCAGAATCCTAGCTATTTGACTAGCTATATGGTGCGAGTGGGGGATGTTGATGAGCAACGTGCTAGAGTAATGGAAGCCAAGATGGCGACTATCACTGGCGTGACTGAAATTTACATTGTGCCTGAAACAGGTGTTGCCTACTTAAAAGTGGATCTGCATGGCTTGGATCGAGAGGCTTTGTTGAAGTTTGCCGTGGACGATGCTTAAGCAAGGTATTATCATGGTGGATTATTCGGGCAAAGCCCACAACAGACAGAATGGGGAGAGAGCGTAATGGCAAGAGGTATCAATAAAGTCATTTTGGTAGGTAATTTGGGAAAAGATCCCGAAGTCCGTTATATGCCAAGTGGCGGTGCTGTCGCTAATGTTACTATCGCTACTTCTGAAAGCTGGAAAGATAAGCAAACAGGCGAGCAAAAAGACCGCACTGAATGGCATAACGTTGTGTTTTACAACCGTTTAGCCGAGATTGCAGGGGAATACCTGCGTAAAGGCTCACAAGCCTATATTGAGGGTAGCCTGCGTACTAAAAAGTGGCAGGACAAAAACGGTCAAGACCGTTACACCACCGAAATTATCGCCAGTGAAATGCAGATGCTCGGCAGTCGTGGCGGAGCGGGTGGCGGTTTTGATAACGCGCCTCAGCAGGGCGGCTATAATCAGAATCAGCAAGCGCCTCAACAGCAAGGTGGTGGGTATAATCAGGCGCCTCAGCAGTCACAAGGCGCTCAAAATCAAGCGCCTCAAAACCAAGCCCCACAACAAGGCGGTGGTTATAACCAAGCGCCACCCCAGAGCAACAGCAACCAAGGTGGCTATGGTCAAGCACCTCCGCAGCAAGGTGGCCAGGCACCAAAGCAACAACAAGGTGGCGGTGATTTTGGCAGCTTTGATGACTTTGATGATGATATTCCGTTTTAATTTACACCACGATGTAAATGTATAATAAATTTATTAAGCCCCTGTAACTAGGGGCTTTTTTTTGAGACCTTTGTACGATTCATATTGCCCGCCCCAGCGGTGTTAAAAATGCTCTCGAAAGCCTCATTTTCGCCAGTAAATTCCGTTTTTTCGATCATTTTTGTCTTGCTGGGACAAAACTATCTTTCGTGCAAAGGTCTCTTTTTATATGTAAGCGAGTAAATAGTGCAGCAGGGTATATTCGTCTGGTGATGCTTTTATGCCGACAAAGTACTCGTCTCATGTTGTAGAATAGAGAAATCAAGTAATGAGGTGTATTTATGAGTGAGAAGAGTGCTCGCTGGCGATATTCGTGGTTGTTTGCTTTAAAGGTTGGCGGTAGTGCTGGTGTGATCTTCGCCATTATTACAGATTTCTTTTTTGCCCTTGCTCCCATTGGTATGTGGCTGTTTTTGATTGCATTGACTATTTTAATGGTCACTGGAATGGTGACGGCTTTGCAACCGACTGAACCTGAAATTCATGAGCGTAGTCTTTGGTTTGCGCCTTTTGCTTTGAGTTTGTTGGTGTTTTTTGTATTGATGTTGAGTGCCTATATTGCATCAGAGAGTGCGCCGGGGGGGATGGGCTTTCTGTCTGAGATGGTGCCAGGCGTTGCCTCTCTTCAGAGCAGTATAGGTTTAGCTGTCCGCAATTAGGTATTCTTAAATAGGGGCGTTTAGCCCCTTTTTTGTGGCTGTTTGATGCTTTTTAAGATGGCAAATTTTTTATTGGTAGCGATGGTAGTGCAGTTACCAAATAGGCGCTTTAATTTCACATGGTAGCCAAGGTGGAGGTTGCCAATAACCCACAGTTCACCGCCTGTCTTAAGTGTGCGGTGTGATTGTTGAAACATCTGCCAAGCTATGTGATCACCGACTGCATTATTTTGATGGAAGGGCGGATTGTTGAGAATGATGTCTACGCTTGCCTTTTCTATGTTGCTGAGGCAGTCCGTAACTTTGTACTCTGCATGGCGTCCAGAGAGGTTTTTCTGGAACGTCTCTTGAGCAGAGGCAACCGCCATATAAGACTCATCTACAAACAGTAACTCTATTTCAGGGTTCTGCTGTGCCGCTATTAAACCCACCACACCATTACCACAGCCTAGGTCCACGACCTTTTTCTCCCCCATATCCTTGGGCAGATGTTGTAGAAAAAAACGTGTGCCGATATCCAAGCTTTCCCGTGAGAAAACGTTAGCGTGATTAGTGATCTGGTAGTCGCTGCCTTCTAGGGTATAGCGTAAAGGGTAAGGAGAGGGGTTAACCTCCAACGTCTTATTGAACTGGCTGAAGATGAGACGTGCTTTCTTTTTAGCCAGAGAGGTGTGGGTGGGGCCAATGATTCGCTCAAACAAGTTAAGTGTTGAGGTGTGGATTTGCTTAGACATTGCGGACGCTATGATTTGGCTTTCTTCATGCAACAAGGGGCGTAAGCGGTGTAGTTGATCCTCTAGCATTGCTAGGCTTTTGGGGATTTTTATAATGATGAGATCAAAACTTGAAGTTGGCCACGAAAGGCTGTCATGTCGTTCGACACTGTTAGTAGCAAGATTGTTTTTTTGCAAATTCGCAACGACGCCTTTGTGTGCGAGGTGAGAGTCACTGACCATTACCGGGCTTTTGGCGGAGAGGGCTATGCTGAGCGCACCAAAGTTATCATTGATTAATAGGATGCGTGGCGCATTATCAGCGAGCTGTTTATCGGCAATCCATTGTAGTAGGTATTCATCTGCTGCATCCCAGGCACGAAGGGTGTCTTTGGCTTTGTGGGGGAAGCGTGAAAGTTGAAAGTTACCTTGAGGAGATGAAAGTGCTTCTATCATAGTCTACTTGAGAAGTGATTTTAAGCCTTCTATTTTATCACGTAGTGGATCTAAGTGATTCATATTTTCTATTCGTCATTTGCCTAATGGTCGCTATCCATGAATATATTGATATTGTTGTTATGCCTATTTATTTGGGTGAATATTTTTATGTAAAAGTAGTGATGGTTCACATTTTTTCTTGGAATAAATATTTTTTTTGAACTAAATTTTTTCGTTTTAATGCTTTATTAACACTCTAGGTAATGTAGATCTGGTGGAAGTGTGGATATGTAATCCATCTTTTATTTTAAGGTACACTGTTTTAATATTATATGTGACAAGGGGATTGTATTTTAAGTAAATATTAAAAATTTTATTTATATAAAAATATAGATGAAATTATTCATTGTTTTTATTAATTGATTGCTGGTTTAGAGGTTAAATATACTGTTGTGACAGCATAATTATTACGCTATGTTTATGACGCTCCTCATTATTGTTAGATGTTCTGGGGAAAGATTGTAATTAATTTTAGCTATTACATAACAGCAAGTATCAGTGCAGGGAGTTGGTGGGGAATGAGTTACCGTGATTGACTCTGCAATAAATTACCTTGCTAGCCAATTGAATCAATATTTAAGGCGTCGCTTTGATTTGAGTGAGGATATTGTGGTGGTATCTAATGTGCTTGAACTTGATGGCTCGGTTGCCCCACATGCTAGTAATAAAATGTTAGTTTTTTTGGTTGGCCTTGAGAAAGATACGGTGCCGTACCGAAAATCAGCGAATGGCATGGCTTCAGATCGAAGCGTGCTGGCGCATCCTCCGGTATTTCTAAATCTTCATTTAATGTTTGCGGGCAGCTTTGCTGGGAGTAATTACTCTGAGGCGCTTAAGTTTGTCTCAAATACAGTTAATTTTTTCCAGTCACTACCGGTTTTTGATCGGGAAAATAGCCCCGACTTGGATGAGATGATAGATAAGTTAACGGTGGAGATTGTAAATTTAGATGTGAGAGATCTCAGCTCTTTATGGGGCATGCTAGGTGGTCGGTATTTGCCATCTGTGCTTTATAAGGTGCGTATGGTGAGTTATGCCGAGGGCATACAAGGACAAGTCGAAACCCTTCGTTCGCCTACCACATCACTTAATCAATAGTGGTATGAGTACATATCAGGTCTTGTTTGATTTTGAGGTAGGGCATAATTATTTTTCTAATCAAAAAGCTGCCTCAGTGAGATTTGAGGCAACCCATCAAACTGCAAAGTTAATAAAAAGTTTGGGCCTGATTGAACGGCGACGGGCGAATGGTATCGCGCTGTTTTTCGATATGCAGCAGTTGGAGGCGTTGCAACTCTATGCGGAGGATGAGGATGAGCCGTTGCAGCTTGTATATAAGGGATATGTTGATGATCCTTTATTTGAGCGTTATACGGATCCATCGCCAATGCGTGAGGGAGAGATATTACGATTTCGTAATGATAAATCCGCACTAACTGATTCATTAGAGATCCCTCTGCACAATGGGGCTGTAGCAACAATAAAGGATTTTGTGGAGATAGATACACTACAGGCTGAAGGATACTTATTGCCACGCGACAGCTTGATTAAGCCTAGCTTTTTAATTCAGCTAGATGCAGTGGCTAAGGCAGGGTTTAGGAGTGAAGAGGGGGTGTTTTTTGGTCCCCAATATCGCATTCACTTTGCTGCTGCTCAAAGTTATTGGAAATATTTTCTGCTTGGCGATCTTGCTAAGCGCGATGCATACATTGTTGATCTTGGTAAGAGTACCGAATTTGAACTTGCGGGTGAAGAGGTATTGGCAGATCAAGAGGTCGCATTGACCTATGTATCAACGGAGGCGATTGCTATGCAGCAACGTTCCGAATGTCGTTTTCAGCTGAGAGAGAGTGGCTATGGAAACGGAAAGGTTCTCATTAAGCGGTTGCCAGTGGCATCTGCCAAACAGGTTGGCCGTAGTCATTTGAATGGGAAAGAAGTTGTAGTATCAGAAATCTATGTTAATTGTTGAAGTAGAAGGGAGATGATATGGGACAGATGAAAACGCCAGGCGTTTATATCGTTGAAAAAAACGCCTTTCCAAACTCGGTGGTAGAGGTGGCAACCGCCGTTCCTGCCTTTATTGGTTATACTGAAAGGGCTGATAATAAGGGTAAAACGCTAAAGAATAAGCCTTGGCGTATCAGCTCAATGTCGGAGTTTCATAGCTACTTCGGTTTTGCACCGACAGCAAAATTTGAAATTACTGAGCAGGCAGCGGATGCGACTGAAGAGTCAGATTTTGTTGCAGGTGGTAAGGAGTATCTGCTTAAACAGACCAGCGGTAATTATTCACTTTACAATAGTATGCTATTGTTTTTTCAAAACGGTGGCGGCCCTTGTTATATTGTTTCTGTAGGCAGCTATGGTGCTGATATCGAGGCGGATAAGTTACAAGCAGGTATTGATACCTTGATCAAAGAGCAAGAGCCTACCATGGTGGTAGTGCCCGAGGCTATATTGCTTGATGAGGATAACTGCATTGCGGTGCAGCAACATTCGTTAGCCCATTGTGGCGGCAAGATGCGTAATCGTGTTTCGATCTTAGATGTCTATAATGGTCATCATGACCGCCAACACCCAGATGGTGATCCGATTGATAGCTTCCGCGGGAAATTAGGCATTAACTATCTTGATTTTGCTACGGCCTATTATCCCTGGGTTAACACCTCGATTGTTCAGGATAAAGATCTTAACTACGAAAACATCGCCAATCCTGATGTATTGCAAACTGTTATTCGTCTAAGCTTAGGTTTGGCAGATACGGCAGATGCAACGATGTCACCCAAAGTTACGCAGATGATTGAAGCGGTAAATAACATTACCAGTACTTGGGACGGCAAAACCCCTGATGAGATTGCATCAGAAAAGATGTTGTTAAATAAAACCCTGGTGACGATTAGCCCACTGTTTTCGACCATGATGGGTGAAATTAAAAACAAGTTGAACCTATTGGCCCCAGCAGCTGCAATGGCCGGTGTCTACACGATGGTGGATAACGCTCGTGGAGTATGGAAGGCACCCGCAAATGTTAGTTTGAGCTCGGTGATCTCACCTACGGTAAATATCAGCCATGATGATCAAGAAGATCTTAATGTCACTACGCAAGGCAAATCGATCAATGCCATTCGTAGCTTCATTGGTGAGGGTACCTTAGTATGGGGTGCACGTACCTTGGATGGCAACAGTCTGGATTGGCGCTACATTAATGTACGCCGTACCATGATTATGTTGGAAGAGTCGATCCGTTTAGCTAGTAAGGCGTATGTCTTTGAGCCAAATAATGCCAATACTTGGGTGACGATGAAGAGCATGATTCGTAACTTCTTGACGGGTATTTGGAAGCGCGGTGGTTTGGCTGGTGCGAGTCCAGATGATGCGTTCAGTGTTCATGTTGGTTTGGGTGAAACGATGACCTCTGAAGATATCCTTGAGGGTATTTTACGTATCACTGTTTTAGTGGCAATTAGTCGCCCAGCTGAATTCATTGAAATCACTTTCCAGCAACAGATGCAGAAGTCTTAAGTATTGTTGGTAGTTATTAACTCACTATTAAATTTTTTAACCACTATGGAGGTTAATCATGGCTGATGATGGATCCGCACAATCAACCAATGTCTGGCCGATGCCAAAATTTCACTTTGAGGTGAAATGGGATGCTGAGGTCATGTCTTTTCAAGAAGTATCTGGGCTTGATATTGAGGCTCAACCTATTGAATATCGTCATGGCGATAGCCCTGAGTTTTCTACAATTAAAATGCCAGGCATTAAAAAGACCGGCAACGTTACAATGAAGAAAGGGATATTCAAATCGGATAATAAGTTCTGGGATTGGTTTAACGAAATCAAGATGAACACCATCAAGCGTGTACCAGTGACCATTAGCTTGTTGGATGAGGCCGGTGCACCCACTATGGTTTGGACGCTGGCAAATGCCTGGCCAAGTAAAATCACGGGTACTGATCTTAAGTCTGATGGTAATGAAGTGGCGATTGAGTCGATTGAAATCGTTCATGAAGGTCTTGTTATTGCCAATGGTTAAGCTTGTGTAACTGTTTAAGGAGGCTTTTTAGCCTCCTGATTTTTTCCGCTTTAAGAATATTCCGTGGCGATGTGAAGGTCGTGACGTTTTTTATCGTTTAATTTTTTGCAAGGATGGCGACAGTCGTTATGTCTTTATCATCAATGTTAAGTTCTGGTGGTTATCAGGTTCCTGCTTTTCACTTTAAAGTAACGTTTATTGCGACAGGTGGGTTGACTGATACCTCATTTCAAGAGGTGAGTGGCATTAATGCTGAGGTGGAGACAGAGCCTTTTACCGAAGGGGGCGAAAATCGTTATGTATACCAACTTCCGAAAGCGGTAAAGCATCCTCAGTTGGAATTAAAACGAGGTATTGCCAAGATGAGTTCACCCTTGGTGTTGTGGTGCCGGTCTGTATTTGAGGGCGGGTTTATCGCGCCGATCGTGCCGATGCCATTGATGGTTTCTCTGTTGAATGAAAATGGTATGCCCTGCCGAGTATGGACGTTTGCCAATGCTTACCCGGTAAAATGGGATGTGGAAAGCTTTGTCTCTACTAAAAATGAGGTGGCGATTGAAAAAATCGTATTGAATTATAATTACTCAAACAGGATGCTTTGAAGATGACTGTAGAGGTAAGACAGCTGTCGATAAAATCGTCAGTGGGAGAAAATGAAAAAGAGAAAAAACCACAGAGCTCCGGTGGTTGCGGTGAGAGCGAGCAGGGCGATAGCCTGAATAAATCGTTAAGTGAAGGGGCTAACTCCAGACGCCAGCATGATGAGATGATGCGACGCTATAGGGATCGATAATGGCGGGTTTTAGTACGGGACTAAAAAAGAAATTAACTATTACATCATGCAAACTGAATGATGATGGTAGCATTTCACCACAAAGCGATAAATTTGAGGTGATGTTAAACCCCTCTAACTATAATCATAATCATGCTATTTGTTACAATCATAAAAAAACCTTGGGCCAGTTGGCATCCAGTGCCAAATTCAGCGGTATCCAAGCAGAAAAAGTAAACTTTGACCTGTTAATCGATGGTACCGGGGTGGTTAACCTGCCTATCCCAGGTATTGGCTCACCTGACGTAAAAACACAACTAGAGCAGCTGTATGGTGTTGTCTATAAATATGATGGCGATGACCACGAGCCGAACCATGTGAAGCTGCTGTGGGGAAGTATGATTTTTTATGGGCGCTTAGAGTCTATGTCGGTTGACTACACGCTGTTTAAACCCAGTGGTGAGCCATTACGTGCCAAGGTAAAGCTGGCCTTTACTGGCTTTATGAGCAAGGAGGAACAGGCGAAACGGGCCAATCGTTCTTCTCCAGATTTAACGCACTTAATTGAGGTTAAAGCAGGAGATACATTGCCGTTGCTCTGTTACCAAGTCTATAAAGATAGTCGTTACTATCTTGATGTTGCCAAGGTTAATGGCATCACTAATTTTCGCAGCCTATCACCAGGCAGTAAACTTTATTTCCCACCATTGAGTTAAAGCATGGCCGAATCACCAGATAAGAACAGTAATGGCGTTTTAAAATTGACCATTAGTACTGATGGCACTGCACTTAAGGATGATGTTGAGGTGGTGTTGGTAGAGGTGTGTAAAAAAATTAATAAAGTTCCTCTAGCCAAGGTGGTGTTGTCAGATGGTGATATGCCGGATAAAAAATTCCCCTTGAGTGATAGTGATGACTTTAAGCCAGGCAGTGAAGTTGAGATTAAGGCGGGTTATGGCAGTGCGGATGAGACGATTTTTAAAGGAATTATTATTCGTCATGGATTAAAAATTGGCGCTAACAATACTGCTCTATTAGAGCTGGATTGCCGTGATGCTTCGGTAGCTATGACGGTAGCGCGTAAAAATGCCAATTATGTAGATGTTAAGGATAGCGACATCATTGCAACGTTGATCGGCAATTACAGCGGTTTAAGCCAAGATATCGAGGCCACCACCACGCAATATAAAGAGCTGGTGCAATACTACTGTAGTGATTGGGATTTCATGCTTTCCCGTGCCGAAGCTAATGGCTTGTTAGTGTGTGTTGATGATGGGAAATTAACCATAAAACCACCCCAGACAGAGGCTGCCGAACTGATAGTAACCTATGGGGAAGATTTGATTGAATTTCAGGCTGACTTAGATGCACGGATGCAGCTATCGACCGTGAAAGGGGTTGCCTGGGATATCAGCAAGCAGGCGGCTGCGGAAGCTGAGGCTAAACCACAAACAATCAATGCGCAGGGGGATTTGGATTCGGCTACTCTGGCCGCAGCGCTGAATATAACGGATTATCGCTTACAAACCTCCACGCCGTTAGATGCGGGTGCGCTGAAAAACTGGGCTGAGGCTCAGCAGCTAAAATCGGGCTTGTCACGTATCTGTGGTCATATGAAGTTCCAAGGCAGTGCTAAGGCTAAGGTGGGTAGCCAAATTGAAATTGAAGGGGTTGGCACGCGTTTTAGTGGCAATGTCTACGTGAGTGCGGTGTATCACTATATTGAAAATGGCGATTGGGTGAGTGAGACCGAGTTTGGCTTACCAGCTGACTGGTTTGCCGAGGCGCGCGACCTGACTGCTCCCTCTGCCGCTGGGTTACTGCCGGGGGTGGATGGTCTACAGGTGGGCGTCGTTAAAAAACTGGATGAAGACCCAGACGGCCAATGTCGTCTACAGGTGTCGGTGCCCGTGTTGCAGGCGGAGAGTGAAGGGGTATGGGCGCGCCTCATTCAGCCCTATGCCTCATCAGGCTTTGGTATGCAGTTTGTCCCTGAAATTGGTGATGAAGTGGTGTTGGGCTATTTTAATAGTGACCCCTCGAATCCCGTCATTCTGGGTAGCCTCTATAGCAGTGGGCGCAAACCACCTTACGATATTACTGCGGATAATTATATTAAAGCAGCCGTTACGCGGGAAAAACTGACCCTTGAATTTGATGATGAAAATAAAGTAATTACCTTGGTTACTCCCGGGGCAAATACCATTGTTATTAGCGATAAGGATAAGTCGATCCTGCTACAGGACCAAAATGGTAATAAGGTCGAACTGGGCTCCAGTGGAATTACCTTGGATAGCCCCAAGGACATTGCCATTAGTGCCAAGGGCAAGATCAGTCTCGATGCAGTAGGGGCCGTCTCAATCAGCTCCAAGCAAGACGTTAAGGTAGAGGGGTTGAATATTAGCAATACCGCTAATGTTGGGTTTACTGCCAAAGGAAATGCTACCGCCGAATTATCCGCATCTGGGCAGACCACGGTGAAGGGAGCGATGGTGATGATTAATTAGCGTAAACCTATTTCAATGCCATGCTTGAGAACAACCACTAAGGAGATAACCATGCCAGCTGCTGCCAGAATAACCGATATGCATACCTGTCCCATGCAGACGCCTGGTGTACCGCCTATTCCCCATGTTGGAGGCCCGGTGGTTGGCCCTGGGGCACCAACGGTACTGATTGGCAAATTACCCGCCTCTGTGATGGGTGATTCCTGTGTCTGTGTGGGTCCACCAGATACGGTGGCCAAAGGCTCAGCTACGGTGATGATTGGTGGTAAACCTGCTGCGCGGATGGGCGATACCACGGCTCACGGCGGCTCAATTGTGTTGGGTTGTGTGACGGTAATGATAGGCGGCTAGTGATGAGCAAGCGATACGAACATAACTCCTTTTTG
>Ga0316204_10007294_pt1 | contig 16323 bp, 18 predicted proteins | sample 6monrhotite_MG_2_FD_205661 | JGI IMG/M metagenome (GOLD analysis project Ga0316204, IMG submission 205661) | Microbial mat bacterial communities from mineral coupon in-situ incubated in ocean water Damariscotta River, Maine, United States -... | ecosystem: Environmental > Aquatic > Marine >... | reverse complement strand
AAACCCGTTGCGCCTTGATTCAGGACAAAGAAAAACAAAATATTCAGTAACATTGGTAGCTTAGTAGCCACGCAAAATCACTGAATTTTCGCATTTTGCTTATTCAATCAACGATAGGAGATATCCGTCTCATAAGCTTCTGTTAAGCGGTCTAGATGGTTGTGTTCTTCGGCCGCCAGCAAACCATAAACACGTTTCTCTTCAGTACTACTGGTAGTTCTTTCCAGTTTGAGATAAAAGTCATAGGCATTGGCACTGAGCGACATCATAAGTTCCAGCAGATCATTCATGCCTTTGTCCCTGGCCCAGTTCAGAGCTTCTGACACCTTAATACAACCAACCATCATGGGTTCAGCCGGACATTCAATTTCCCCGTCTGGGAAGTCCGGACTCAATGCTCCTTGTTTCACCTCGGTAGCAACATCTACAAGGCTTGCCTGATGCGCTTTTTTGGCCGCCAGGATCTTGTCAAATAGTGCCGGTTCATGGTCATTAAGTACGTCGTGGCAGAGGCCTTCAATAAATTTTATGGTGCCATCTTCCAGAATCCATGCTGTCGCGGCTAATTGTACGGCATTATAGTTGTTACCACCGAAACAAACCTCGGCTGATTCAGGCGAACCACTGGCAATCAGGCCATTGTAACGCATGATGCCACCGGACATATTCAGGACATCATCAAAGCCGCTGCTGATCAGAAAATTAGTCGCCGATGCACTACGGCTGCCAGAGCGGCAGTATATAATAGTCGGTTTTTCCGGATCCAGTTCACTGAATCTAAAATTCAACTCATTTAAGGGTATCAGGATGGAACCGGGCAACCTTCCCTGAGCATGCTCCTGAGGCTGACGTACATCTAACAGGCAATAATCATCAATTGGTTTGTTTTTAATGATTTCATGCACTTGCTCGGGGTTAATGGCAGGTGTATGTTGGAACAGGTTATCAAAAGGCATGTCTTGGCTTCTTCTCTATCAATGAATTAAATAAGAAAACAGTGGTAATGAAAGAATTTAAGGGACTGATTTCTCTTTATTTACAGAATATGTATTTAAAAGGTCAATTTCAACCTGTGATTCAAAAGGTGAATTGCTATAAAACAAGTAATTATTCCTGTTCAAGCAACAAAATACAAGATATAACGATTTACAAAAAATCCCATATGCCACTGATTTTTAAGAAATAATAAAAAAGGGACAGTCAGTGACTGATAATCCTGGTTTTACAGTTCAACAAGAAAATCTTATAAGAAAACCCTACATTAGTATGACCCTGATTTATTTCACAGCCAGATTAATGACTCTTATTTTGCACTTTTCTTTTCGCAGGGCACACTTTTATGTTGTTCTGTGCAAGGCACATCAGTATGACCACTTTGTTCTTCCAAGGCTTTATGGGTGATTTTATCACCATCGGTAAGCATTCTTGGTGATAGATAGTTATCATGCTTGACCGCTTCAAAGTTCATATGATTGGGATGAGCATAAGCGAATGAAATAAAACAGCAAGCAAGCAATACGGCAATCATGATTTTCATTTTTTACTCCTTGTAGTCTTTCGTACATTGTACGCAAATTAGATTATTGCATAATTTGAATTTAACTGTATATCCCAAACTCGAATAAATTCAAGAAACTTTTTTGCATTAGTTTTTGAAAGACTTATAATTTAATGAAAACCCCGGAGCCTGGAAGCAGTGAAACCTATTGAAGTTCTCTTGTTTAATAATCATATAGTGGCTTTCGTTATCACATGAATGCCCCACTTTCCAATGCACCACTAATCCCGCAAGCAAACTGGCAAGCCTCTCTGGAACTGGTTTTTAGTGCCAGAAATAACAAAACGGTATTGACTAAAAACCTGCATAAAGGCCCGTTAATGGTGCAAAAGCCATTTTATCCGGAATCAGCAAATGTTTGTCATGTATATTTACTACATCCACCCGGAGGCGTGGTTCAGGGCGATCAGTTAAAAATTGACCTGACAGTCAAGCCCCAGGCCCATGCGCTGGTGACCACCCCTGCAGCTGGAAAGTTTTATCGTTCCGATGATAAGTTTGCCTCTCTGACCCAGACACTCCGGGTAGAAGACTCGGCATCGCTGGAATGGCTGCCCCAGGAAACCCTGTTATTCAATGACAGTAAAGTGCATTTAAAAACCCAGGTCAGCCTCGCGGCCAGTGCCCGTTTTATTGGTTGGGAAATGCTCTGTCTAGGACGCAAAGCCAGTGCTGAACCTTATACCTCCGGGCATTGTCGACAGCACTTTGAAGTGTGGCGTGATGACCAGCCATTATTTATCGAACGTTGTCAGATAGAGGGACAATCGCTCCTGTTGAAAGAAAAATGGGGTATGGATCATTGGCCGTTAACGGCAACACTTATCGCCACACATTGTGATACAGCACAGCTCAATGCGGTGCAGGATTTACTAACGGAACTCACCATTAAAGGTCATATGAGTGTGACCCTCAAACAGGATTTATTAATCTGTCGTTTTCTGGGTGAACAGGCAGAACATGCCCGTGGCTGTTTTATTGAGATCTGGAAATTAATCAGACCGACAGTTATGAATCATGAAATTGATATACCAAGAATATGGAATACCTAAATCTCCCCCTTTAAAAAAGGGGGAAGTTAAATACTGAATTTATGGACGGTCACTATTTAAACTATTTCAATAAATTTTAGAAACAAAAACATTAAAGCGACGATTCGCGCTATAGTATTCATATTGTATTAATTAAAAACCTTCTCATTTAAAGAAAGTGGAGAAAAAAATGGAGCTTACCCCAAGAGAAAAAGACAAGTTGCTGATTTTTACAGCCGCTCTGCTGGCAGAAAGGCGTAAAGCCAAAGGTTTAAAACTCAATTATCCTGAAGCAGTTGCTTTAATTTCAGCCGAAATAATGGAAGGTGCCCGTGAAGGCAAAACTGTCGCAGAGCTGATGTCCTATGGCACCACTTTATTAACCGCCGATGATGTTATGGATGGTATCCCTGAAATGATTCATGATGTTCAGGTCGAAGCCACTTTTCCTGATGGCACTAAATTAGTCACGGTCCACAATCCTATTGTCTAGACAGGAGCATCCCATGATACCAGGCGAATTATTTATTGAAGACGGCGACATTGAGCTCAATGTCGGCATTGAAACCGTTTCTGTCGTGGTCGCAAACAGCGGCGATCGGCCCATTCAGGTGGGTTCCCATTACCATTTTTATGAAACCAATAGCGCCCTGCAATTTGATCGCGAAGCCACCAGAGGTTTTCGGCTCAATATTCCCGCAGGCACCGCCATACGTTTTGAACCAGGCCAGGAACGTCAGGTTGAACTGGTTGCCTATCGTGGTTTAAGAAAAGTTTATGGATTTAATGGCCGTATTATGGGCTCACTGGAGGAACAGGCATGAGTAAAATTTCCAGACAGGCCTATGCCGAAATGTATGGTCCCACCAAGGGCGATAGGGTACGTTTGGGTGATACCGAACTGATTTTAGAGGTCGAAGATGATAAAGCCATTTATGGTGATGAAGTGAAATTCGGCGGCGGCAAAGTCATTCGTGATGGTATGGGACAAAGCCAGGCAGTAGGTGCTGAAGTGGTCGACGTGGTCATTACCAATGCCCTGATTGTTGATCACTGGGGTATCATCAAAGCAGATATTGGTATCAAAAATGGTCGAATTGCCGCTATCGGCAAAGCAGGCAATCCGGATACCCAATCCGGGGTCACGATTATAATCGGCCCCGGTACAGAGGTCATTGCCGGAGAAGGTCAGATAGTCACTGCAGGCGGTGTTGATTCCCACATTCATTTTATCTGCCCACAACAAATTGAAGAAGCACTGATGTCAGGAGTCACGACCATGTTCGGTGGTGGTACCGGACCAGCTACCGGCACCAATGCCACTACCTGTACACCCGGTATCTGGAACTTGCACCGCATGCTGGAAGCCGCTGATGAGTTTCCCATGAATCTGGGCTTTATGGGCAAAGGCAACGCCAGCCAGAAAGCTCCCTTGCGAGAACAGATTGCCGCCGGCGCTATGGGCCTGAAACTGCATGAAGACTGGGGCACTACACCGGCATCCATTGACACCTGCCTGTCGGTTGCCGATGAAATGGATGTCCAGGTGGCCATTCATACCGACACTCTAAATGAATCCGGTTTCGTCGAAGACACCATTGCCGCGTTTAAGCATCGAGCCATTCACACCTACCATACTGAAGGTGCGGGAGGTGGCCATGCTCCGGATATTATCAAGCTCTGTGGTGAGGCAAACGTACTGCCTTCCAGCACCAATCCCACCCGTCCTTATACCATCAATACCATTGATGAACATCTCGACATGCTCATGGTCTGTCATCATCTTGATGCCAGCATAGCTGAAGATGTCGCTTTTGCAGAATCAAGAATTCGTCGTGAAACCATCGCCGCGGAAGATATGCTACATGATATGGGGGCCTTCAGTATGATTGCCTCTGATTCCCAGGCCATGGGCAGAGTGGGAGAAGTGATCACCCGTACCTGGCAAACCGCGCATAAAATGAAAGTACAGTTTGGACCACTGGAGGGCGACTCTGACCGAAACGACAATCAACGCATTAAGCGTTATATCGCCAAATATACCATTAACCCGGCTATCACTCATGGTATCGCCCATGAAGTCGGTAGTATCGAAGTGGGTAAGCTGGCGGATCTGGTGTTATGGAAACCGGCGTTCTTTGCGACCAAACCATCTTTGATCATCAAAGGTGGATTTATCGCTGCCGCCCCCATGGGCGATCCCAATGCGTCCATCCCGACCCCGCAACCGGTTCATTACCGCCCGATGTTCGGCGCTTATGGCGCGGCCAAAAAACACACCAGTGTCACGTTTGTTTCTCAGGAGGCTGTAGAGAATAATCTGGGCATTTCATTAGGTCTGAAAAAACGCCTGGTCGCCGTTAAAAACACCCGAAATATCAGTAAGTCCGATCTAATCCTTAATAATTATCAACCGACGATTGAAGTTGACGCTCAAACCTACGAGGTCCGAGCAGATGGTCGTTTATTGGTTTGTGAAGCGGCCACCGAGTTACCTCTGGCCCAGCGTTACTTTTTATTTTGATGTGTTAAAAAAATGTTAAAAATCACCCAGAAATTAGCAGTACCAACAACGCCCGTAACAATTCTGAAACTGCCCTTTGAACTCAGGCAAAAAAGTCGTCTAAAAGTTACTCTGGATGACGGCCGTGAGGCCGGCCTGTTTCTTGAACGTGGTGAGGTATTACGGGGAGGCGACTGCCTATTGGCCGAAGACGAATCAGTTATTGAGATTGAAGCCGACAGGGAAACGGTATCGACAGTTCACAGTGACGATCCATTATTGTTGGCTCGAGCCTGTTACCACCTGGGCAATCGCCATGTACCCTTACAAATTGAGCGTGATCACCTGTGCTATCTGCACGATCACGTTTTAGATGACATGTTGAAACAACTGGGGCTTGATGTCCACACCACCCAGGCACCTTTCGAACCGGAAAGCGGTGCCTATGGCGGCAGTGCTGGCAGCCATGGGCATCATCACTCCCATGACTAATAGTGCTCAAACTGCTACCTATGGGACTGATCCCGGTGCCTGGATACACCTGTGGCAACTTATCAGCCCTTCCCTGCCTATTGGTGCTTATGCCTATTCCCAGGGTCTCGAAACAGCGGTGGAAAAAAACTGGATCAACAACGAGTCCGAAGCACTAAACTGGATCAAAGGTATTCTGACGCATTCACTCGGCAAACTGGATGCGCCAGTTCTTGCTCGTCTGTATCAGGCCTGGCATGCCAATGATGCCAAAGCCTTAAATTACTGGAACCAGTTTCTTCTCGCCAGCCGTGAGTCCAGCGAGTTATATGAAGAAGATCAACAAATGGGCCGGGCCTTATGGCGACTACTCAACGATATACTGCCAGTAACCAATGATAGCAGTGAAAACGATGAGAAAATTACTGCAATCGAACACTATAGAACATTGATGAGTGACATGACGACTCCGGGATATGCAGCGATTTTTGCTCTGGCTGCTGTAATCTGGAAAATTCCGCTCCAGGAAGGCATTCGTGGTTTCCTCTGGGCCTGGTGTGAGAATCAGGTCGCTGCCAGTATCAAACTCATTCCACTGGGACAAACCGCCGGACAAAGAATTCTCAGCACATTGATCCCGGTAATCAATGAGTCGACCAAACAGGCGCTGGAACTGAGCGATGATGAGATCGGTGCGCTGGCTCCGGGCTTTAGTATCGTCTGCGCGCAACATGAAGTACAATATTCACGTTTGTTTCGTTCATAAGTCCTCAGTTTGTATACAACTTACAGTCAACAAATAAGGTAAACAAAAGGAAAATTTAATGACAGATCAGGTTTTAAGAGTTGGTGTTGGCGGCCCTGTCGGTTCGGGTAAAACCGCCCTGCTACAGGCCTTGTGTAAAAACATGAAAGATAACTATAATATTGCCGTAGTGACCAATGACATTTATACACGGGAAGATGCTGAATTCTTGATCCGCAACGGCGCTCTGGAAAAAGAACGCATTATGGGCGTTGAAACTGGAGGCTGTCCCCATACCGCCATACGTGAAGACGCGTCAATGAACCTGACTGCCGTGAGTGATTTACAAGAACGTTTTCAAGGCCTGGATGTGGTTTTTATTGAAAGCGGTGGCGATAATCTCAGTGCCACATTCAGCCCGGAATTATCCGATCTGACAATTTACGTTATCGATGTTGCTGCGGGCGATAAAATTCCTAGAAAAGGTGGCCCCGGAATCACAAAATCCGACTTATTGGTGATCAACAAAATCGATCTCGCACCTTATGTTGGCGCCTCGCTGGAAGTCATGGAACAAGACGCCAAAAAAATGCGCGGTGATCGTCCTTTCATCTTTGCCAATATGAAAAAAGAACAGGGCTTGAAAGAGATTATAGACTTTATTGTTGAGCAGGGAATGCTTTAAGGGTTTAGATAAATCTAAAAGGAACCGAACACTCTTTTATTTTCTTTGGGACACCTATGTTTTAGATTTTAACCTAATTGATTTAAATTCAGCCACAAAAGTGGCTGAGAAAATATCTTATTGCCTATTGACCTGAGAACGGCTCATATGTGTTAGGCAAGCCGCAACTTCTTTAAAGACGCAAATGCATTTTTCTCACTTATGTCTGGATTGATATTCAACTCAAGAACAGTAACTGCCGGAAGTTCTACTTGATAATCCTCGATCTCACTGGTTGCTCCTTCGGGACTGAAGTTCCACTGCTGACGCACAATTTCATGGTACGAATGTCCGCCATCCGGAGACCAACGCAAAATATATTCTTGTGTACGTTCAATATCTAACTCTTCGAAGTTCAACCTGATCCATTGGAGCCTCTGTGGATTGTCGAAGAGGAGCCTTATTATCTGTTTTCCTGGACTTGATGCACGCCATCCAGAATCATTGCCTGGCAATAGTGCGAACTCGATTGGGTAAACATCGCCCTCTGAGGTGACCTCAGCTACCGCAAGCTTCTCAATATCCAACCACTCATGATCAGAACTCTCGCCTTGCTTCTGAACTGGATTAATAATTCTCTTTCGCATCAGAATTCCTTCTAAATATTAATAAACTCGATAAATACTCTTCACTGCTGGTTTTAACGCCAAATTAACCGGATCGACCTATTTACAGAGTTTGCGCAATAATGGGCACAGCCCATGCACAAAACTTGAAATGGATAGGTTCCAGGGAGCTCAGTAAACGAGGTTGAACGCCTTATTATGCGTATTTTGGCCCCAGCTGAAACATTGTATCCTCTTTTCGAAACAGGAATAACATTAAGCACGCAGCTAGCATTGGCCAAGCTGCAAAGAATAATAGATTCGTCCCCTCAAATGGTGATAGATATTGACCAAAGGATGATAATGTAGATACGGCATGAAGAGCCAATATTGCACCGTAGGTATAAGTCTTTTTGAATCCAATGAGAAACAATATTAATACAACAATCTCTACAGTACCAATTGCATTCATTACTAAAGTTTCTAAACCAGATATATAGTAGAATTTTTCATATACTTTAGCGGCATGACCTGGATTAACAAATTTATCAATGGTCCACATTAAAATGACTAGAAAAACTGTCAACCTAAGAAACAACATTGAAAATACAAATTTTTTATCATTAGTCATTTTGAGCACCTACTCTCTATTTACGTGCATAACAGTTATTTCCATTACTTCTTGGTTAATCCATATTTACAGGTTACTTCAACTGAAAACGTAATAGAGAAAAAACGGCTTCGTGTAAAGATTTCGGAACGGATACAAATTTTGGAAAAACTGCTGATTTATTCTTCTTTAGGGTATTAAGCTTATTTTTTATATTTCTTCCTAGCCTACGCTTTTTAAATATAGATTTCTAGTATCTTTAAATTAAATTATTATTTTTTATCAAAAAGGGCTACTAAATCCTTCAAAAATCGCACTGATTTAATTGAATTTTCTCTAGTCAAATCTCCTGGATAGCAGCAATTTTCTTAGTGATATTTTAATCGATTCAATCACCAGTTCCAGTTCATCATCTTTAAACCGGGCTGAATCAATACGCTCTAAAGCGAGGGGATTGGCTTTGAAGTGAGTTCGAGTTTTGCAGAATGCGCTGGTGAATGACATTAATGCCTTCATTATAATCAATACGTAATTGTATAGCGGTTAAAATAAGCGTAACCACAGAACTAAAAAGCACTATGTAGAGGACCAGCACCCTGGATATTTTGCTTTTTAAATGCTTCACTTCAAAGTCTACCGCCCGGAAAAATTATTGAAGTGACTCTATTAACTCACTGTTGAGTCTGTTTATCGTACCATCTGTTTGCATTTCTCTTAGCACTTGATTAAACACAGGGATAAGTGCTTTGAGTTTTTTATTCAGAATCAGAAACAGTGGTTTTTCAACCAGGGGTGGATCAATAGCCTGTACACTGTCAATATTGAGCATTGAAATACTTTTTAAGTCGCTCAGATAACCCGCAACGCCATAATCAAGTCTATCCTGATCAAGCATTTGCATTAATTGTTCGGGGGTCGTGACAATATGGACTTTGGCAGGTTGAATGGCTTTAATTTTTTTTACCGCAATCTTCCAGCCCTCCACGGTTCCGACAGAATACGGTTTCAGATCTGCAAAGCTGCTGACCGGTTTTTTATCATTTTTTGCAAAGGCACTAAAACGAGCTGAAAAAAAACTCACATCGATAGGCATCAGGTTCTGGTATTGCTCGACCAACACCGCGGGAATTCTACAGCACTCGCCTTCATAAATCCCCTGATCCACCAGCACCATGATCGTTCTGTCGATAATACTTCAAAGCTTATCTCAATATCGATTAGACGTTTATCTGCTTCCGACAATACGCGGTTAAAAAAATCGGAAACTGGCGGGGTAAAGCCAGTCGAGATATGCAAATGGGTTTCTGCCCGACTCTGGCTGCTAATAACGTTTAGCAACAGAGCAAAGATTATTATAAAGTTTCTGTTCATTACATACCCTCTTGAAATAACGTGTTCAATTGTTTCTTGCTTTTGTTTTTAAAAGTCACTGATTTTTTAAATTTTTATATTTAAGACTAGGCAGTTTTGCTGATTTTTTCTACATTCCGGATTAATGACAATCCCCATGCTCCTGACGCTAGTGTTGAGAAAGTGACATGGGTCAATGTTTATGCCTGTGTCCTGGTTTTTTCCTTTAATTTAGCGCCCGAACTACATTAGAATATAATTAATATTTAATTCATTATGGAGTACAACAGTGGCCGAAGAGCAAAAACTACCTGAAGAACAATATTGTTTATCCGATAAAGCCTATGACAGAGCTTTTGAACTGGATATTAATTATGGTTGTTGTCCCCAGTGTGTTTTAACAGCAGTAAAAGAAACGGTTGGTTATGTTACGGATGAAATCATTCAGTCCAGTCATGCCCTCTCTGGCGGGGGTGCTTTGATGGGAAATGGTATCTGTGGGGCATTAACCGGTGGTTTGATAGCCTTAGGCGCTAAAAAAGGTCGTCCTGCGGATAAATTACATAAAGGCCGGGGTATTGCGAACTTTAATGCCGGTAAAAAGCTGGTTGAGCAATTTAATGAAGAATTTGGCGGCACCTCATGTGAACATCTGCAAAAACAATTTTCCGGGCGTACCTGGGATATGTGGAAAGCGGATGAATATAATGAGTTTAGCACAGCAAGAGGTGATCAATGTGCCCATGCCACCGGCCTGGTTACAAAGTGGGTGGTCGATTCTTTACAGCCTCAGAAAAAAGCATAAAAAGCGCAGCAAACTCAGTCACCAATCAGGATTTATCCAGTTCAGGATTTTTCTGGGCAAACAGATTACCTGAACCCGCTCCACAGGCGATGACTGTCCGCATGGCTGAATCCAGTGGCACCTCCGGAAAGAGTGTCACCTGCTCCGGTAGCACATGATAGATATTACCCGAAGTTGGATTTGGCCCGGTAGGCATAAAGATGGTATAGCTACCGTCTGGATGTTGATCGGTGATTAGTGCGGTCACTTCGGTCGGACATTCCTGTCCAAAAATTCGTACCCGAGCCACCTGACCATTTAAAAATGGAGAATCTTCAGATTTACCGAATATTTGCACCACCACTTCTTTGATCATACGGTAACCCGGTGCAAGCTTGATCAACACATCATCAAAGACATTATGCAGGTAGTTACCAATTTTGGTCTGTACCACGACGCCGACAAAAAAACAGACCAGAATAATGATAGCAATAACCAGACTATCAGCTACCACCTCAGGAATTTGATTGTTTGCCAGAGCATAATTAGTCAATGGCTGGATGAGATCCGTTATGGTTTTAAACAACCATTTGATAAAAAAAGAAATAATGACCACCGGCAGGATCACTACGACGCCACCAAATAAAGTTGCCTTAAAAAATGCTTTTATGTTTAATGACTCAACCATTGCCAAACACCTGTGTTATTGATTTTGAACATCATTTTTTATTATTGTTTTACAAAGCGAAGAAAATAATTTCTGCGCAATAATGGCGTCTCTTCAATGAACTTGAATCCCCTGGACTCAATTTCTTCTATCACTGACTGTTGATTAGTCCGCACATGTCCCATGACCCAGGATGAACTAAAGTCCGGAATACGTTTAAAGTCAATGACCACCACCATACCGCCGGTTTTCAAAGCATCATGTACCGACTGCATGATAGTCAAAGGGTATTCGAAGTGATGATAGGTATCACAAATAAAGGCCAGGTCAATCGAATTTTCCGGTAGCTTGACGCTTTTTGAATCATTAACAATGCCCTGCACATTATGCATATCGCTTGCATGCGCCCGATTGAGTGTCTTTTGCACAAATTCTTCGGCAATATCCACCGCATAAACAGTTCCCTCTGGTCCCACGCGTTGTGCAAATAATAAACTGAAAAATCCTGTGCCTGAACCAATATCGGCAACGTTCATACCCGGGGTTAATTCCAGTGATTCGACAATTGCCTGTCGGTGGTCAAATATTTCTCGACCAGGACTTTCAAAAATAGACACCCAGTAATCAAAATCAGGATTTTGGTAATGTTGATTGATTCCCGGACGGACATTCTGTTCCTGGCTGCATGCCATTACTGGTAACAATGCCATAGTGTTTAATAACAGCAGTAATAAATTTTTTCGAAATGACAACATGAACAAGATTCCCTTTATTCTATGGATTGTTTTAAGGACATCGGAACGCCCATACGTTCACCAAGTATCTTTTGAATGGCAATCGAAGCGGCTGTGGTACGGTTATTTGCCCCGATTTTAGGATACATCTGTTCCAGGTGCTTATTAACGGTTCTGGGACTCATATCCAGAATTTCTGCGATTTCCCGATTGGTTTTACCATGTGCCAGCCAAAGCAGCACCTCGGCTTCACGATAAGTAATATCGAGACTTTCTTCCAGACTGGAGGGCTCAATTTCAACATTGGGAGACTGTATCTTTAACAGGTATTCATCTTCCTCTGTCTGTTTGAAATAATAGACCGTCAACATCTGCTGATCCTGAAGCGGCAAAACCAAATCATGTCCCTCCGTGCCGCTGGACAACCATCGACTCAGGCGTTGGTCAAGCTCAACTGGCTCTGAGTTTTGCTGCTGCGTATACTGGTTTAACAAAACCTGCGCTTCAGGTGTCGCCCACACAATCGTGCCGCTCTTATTGATACAAAAAACATGTTGCCGCATTGAATCCAGCGTTTTCTGGGCCTCAAGCAGCATCCTGGTATTATTACAGTGCTGGCGAATACGCACCAGCAGTTCCTCCGGTCGGATGGGTTTGACGATATAATCATTACCGCCGGCATCAAACGCTTTTACGATGTCTTCAACATCACTGAGTCCGGTCATAAAAATGATTGGTGTCAGAGGCAGTTTTTTTCGTATTTCCCGAGCGCATTCAAAACCATCCATTACCGGCATAACCGCATCCAGAAGAATAATATCCGGAGAAATCTGCTCCAGGACATTCATCGCCTGCTGGCCATTTAAGGCAATCAATACCGCAATTCCTGCCTCATCCAGAGCCATATTAATCATCCCCAACGACTCTGGTGAATCATCAACCACCAGGACGGTGAGCTTATCTTTAAATTGCTGCACCATTAATTTTCCATCTCCATGTCATCAAGCAATTGTACAATGCCATTCAAATCACATCGTTCTGATAAATTTTTCAACTGTTTCAGCCACTCCTGTTCAGAAGACTGCGTTTCAAATTGGCCAATACATTCCAGTACACCACTTAAATAGCCAATTTGAGCATATTCCTTCAGCGCGATGATTATCTTCTGATCGGGAAAAGATTCCAATTGCTGATTGTTTTTGAACGCTTTTGTAGCCGTATCTGGACTGGAATCGCGCATTGTCCATTGCAGATTAAGACAGCTTTGTAAGTGTTCCAGAAGCTTGATAACAGGGACAGGCTTATTGATATAGGCCTGGATATCAGCGTTTTGATGCTGTGACTGCACTTCGGCATAGGGATCGGCTGACAGTATAATAACAGGCTGCTGGTAGCCACTTTGGCGTAATTGTTCCACCAGTTGCCAGCCATTCATACCAGGCATGGAAATATCCAGTAAAAACAAATCAATGTCCAGGTGTTCTAAGCGTTGCAATGCCTGCTCAGCCGACTCGGCTTTGTGAACCGTAAAGCCCAGAGGCTGCAATAAATCATCGAGCAGGTTACGATGATTGGCTTCATCATCTACCACCATAATATGCATCATCTCGCCAACATAACCACAAATATTGCTTTGTTCCTGGTTGGGAATTCTATCCTGTTCGGCTTTAGACAAATAAACAGAAGGTAAATATAATCTCAGGGCAAATTCGCTGCCGACTTCAGGCTGGCTGGTCACGTCCAGATCACCGCCCATCATTTCCACCATCAGGCGACTGATGGACAGCCCCAATCCGGTACCGGAAACTTTTTGTATCTGGGTATTCTTGACCCGCTCAAAGGGTTCAAAAATTCGTTGCTGATCCGTTTTTGCAATGCCGATGCCGGTGTCTCTGACCACGAAGTGCGCAACCTGGTTTCGGTAGGTAATCAGTAGCTCAACCTTGCCCTTATCGGTAAATTTGGTGGCATTGGACAATAAATTGAGCAGGATTTGCCGCAAACGTTTTTCATCGACGGAAACAAATTGCGGAATGCTGGTCTGAAACAGGACATTAAATTCGATACCCTTGGTTTCCGCCTGAGTTCGAAACATATCTTCAAGCTGCTGGATCAAGAGCTTTAAATCTACCTTGTCCCGGTGCAGGTCCAGTTTTCGCGCTTCAATTTTGGAAATTTCCAGCAAGCCTTCGATAACATCCGATAAATGTTCGCTGCTGCGTTTAATGACGGTGGCAATTTTTTTACTCTTAGCATCAATGTGGGCATTGGTTTCCATCAATTGCGCATAACCCAGAATGGTATTTAACGGCGTCCTCAGTTCATGACTGACACCGGATAAATAACGTGACTTGGCCCGGTTTGCTATATTGGCCGTATCACGCGCTTTGGCCAATTCGATTGCCGTGGTTTCATGGGCCTCTATTTCATGGGTCAGTAATTCCGTTTGCAGTTGTGTTTCTTTCAGTGCTAAGTGGGTGCTTTTTTGTGCCAGCACATAAAGCCATATCAGGATCCCCGTCACCAGCAATAGTAAAAAATAGATCTGCCACATGGTATCACTGATAAAAATAAGATCGGCATTGCTTTTGTCTTTCTGGGCATAAAAAACCACCACAAACAAGCTGGCAATAATGCCTGAGGTAATAAAGAATATGCCCAGAAATTGGCCCACCATAGAATGAAATGACTGGTAAATAAAAGCCGGAAAAATTCGTTTGAAGAACGATGACATCTGGACGTTAAGATGTGCCTGTGGTCGGCATTGATCGCCACAGCGGGAATCCAGAGCACAGCATAATGAACAGATATGGCTCTTGTAACTTGGGCAGTGAATGATATCTTCCCGATCAAAGTTATTTTCACAAATATGGCAGTCGTGTTGTGCGCTTTCAGGCTCCGGGTGGTCTTCTTGCGCACGGCAGAGGTAGAATTTTCCCTGGGTTATCCAGGCAATCAATGGTACCGTCACAAACGGGATCAGTAACGACAGAAAGGCGGCCATCGCCTGCATCAGGGAACCAAATACACCCAGATTTGCGGTAATACCAATAGTGGAAGCAAATAGCATCGACACTACGCCAACCGGATTAATATCGTAAAGGTTACCCCGTCTGAATTCTATATGAGCGGGGCTCAGGCCTAGAGGTTTATTGATGAGCAGATCCGCCACCACACTGCCCACCCAGGCCACCACCAGACAGGCATAGGTGATCAGAATCGATTCAAAAGCCTGATACAGTCCCAGTTCCATCAGCATCAGAGCAATTGCAACATTGAAAAACAACCACACCACCCTGCCCGGATGACTATGAGTCAGACGGGAAAAGAAATTACCCCAGGCTATGGAACCGGCATAGGCATTGGTGACGTTGATTTTTAATTGTGAAATAACCACAAAAATTCCGGCTAACCATAAGGCAATATGCGGATTAGCACTGACGTAACCGAATGCCATGGCATACATATGCGCCGGATCACTGGCCAATGACGGTAAAATCCCGTGATTCAAAGCCAGAACAGCAAGAAAGGAACCAACAAAGAGTTTCATAATGCCAAACAAAACCCAGCCAGGGCCTGCACCGACAACGGCCAGCCACCATTGCAGTTTATTGGCTGAGGTTTTTTCCGGTAAAAAACGTAAAAAATCCGCCTGTTCGCCATTTTGGGCAATCAAGGGGAAAATAACCGCAGCGGCCGAACCAAACAGCAGTATATCAAAACCTTGATTGGCCACACCAACGGGTCCCTCAAAGCTGACCCATTGTGCAAAGGCCCCGGTCTCATGAACAGCAATAAACACCAGTGGCGTAATTTGCAGTATCAGCCAGATTGGTTGTGTCCAGGCCTGAAAATAAGAAATTCGGCTGATGCCATGGGTCACCAGGGGGATTACCACCAGGGCGCTGATGACATAGGCGATGGACAGAGGAATGCCGGTAATCATCTGAATGGCCATGGACATGATCGCCGCTTCCAGGGCAAAAAAGATAAAGGTGAAAGACGCGTAAATCAAAGAGGATATGGTGGAACCAATATAACCAAAGCCAGCGCCACGGGTCAGCAGATCGATATCAATACCGTCTCTGGCGGCATAATAGGACAGTGGCAGACCTGATAAGAAGATAAGGCCGCCTACCACCAGAATTGCCCACATGGCATTGGTAAAACCATAGTCCAGCGTTATCGCCCCGCCGATGGCTTCCAGTGCTAAAAATGCCACAACGCCCAGTGCGGTATTGGCCACCCAGCCAGCAGACCAACGCCGTGATTTCTTCGCCGTATAGCGCAAGGCATAGTCTTCCAGGGTCTCATTGGCTACCCACTGGTTATATTTTCGCCGGTTAGGCAATACATCTTTATTCATTAAAATAATAATTCATTTATAAACAATCAGTTAGCTTTAAAATACCCATAATATACGTCATTTGACGTATGCCTATGCGCCAGTTATCGAATTTCATCCTGTGACAATTGTATTTAAACTGATGGTAAGTTTTTAGACTACCGGAACAGCTTTGGTAGCTTTGGCAAAACCACCATTTAGATCAATTTGTAAAAAAATGAAAACAACATAGGAAATTATAACATGGTAACAAAAA
>Ga0316204_10007293_pt1 | contig 16327 bp, 11 predicted proteins | sample 6monrhotite_MG_2_FD_205661 | JGI IMG/M metagenome (GOLD analysis project Ga0316204, IMG submission 205661) | Microbial mat bacterial communities from mineral coupon in-situ incubated in ocean water Damariscotta River, Maine, United States -... | ecosystem: Environmental > Aquatic > Marine >... | reverse complement strand
TTGGAAAGAGAGCGCCCCTGCGCAGAACCTGCCGGGACCAAAGCCGATTTTCTTTTTTGCCCCTGATCATCTGGAACAGGCGCGTGCAACGCTTGGTCCGGGCGGATTTCAGGCGGCGTATGGACGCGACTGGCTGGAATTTGCGGCTTCAGCGAAGCAATGGCTGACCTTCCGGCAGTTCGAGGGCGCAACGGCCTGTCTCGAGATTTATCAAAAACTGATCGTCGGGGATGCGTTGGCGCGCGATGGTTTGACCATCAAGGTGTGACGCACAAAAAAGCCGCCAGCAAGGCTGACGGCTCTTCTGAAATTCGAATGTGTGGTTTGGCTTAGCCGCCAAAGCCCTGATCCGATGATGGCGGACGTTCGCCCGGCTCGCCAAGACGATCATGCGCTTCCTGCGCTTCCTGTTCGCGCAATTCCCATTCTTCGTCGGTGAGACAGATCCGGCTATTCACGCGCGAACCAGTCTGGCGGATGGTCCGGCAACGCAGGCCAGTGCCTTGTTCGGCCAGCTCGGCTTCGCGAGCGCGTTCTTCCTGAAGGGCCGTGCCACCAGGGCCGGCAACGATATTGGCACAACCGGTCAAGGTGAGGGGAAGTGCGGCAAGCAGCAAAGCGGTACGGAACATGACAATCCTCGAAACAAATTAATTCAGTCGCGGGAAGCTAACGGGGAATCTGCTTATGTCCATTCGGTGGCGCATGAATTATTTTTAACGATTGTCACGCACAGAAAAGCGCACCCGCCGAAGGGCGGGTGCGCTGGGCTGGGAACAGGCGGTGACTAGTAGTGGTCGCCCTGGATGATCAGCGTGGTATTGCCACTGCCGCGCTGGCGCAGCGTACCGCTATTACCATTGCCGACCTGGATGACAGCACCGGTATTATTGTTGCCGGCCTGATCGGTGACGGCCGAGTTGTTGTTACCCATCTGGTAGACGCCCGACAGATTGTTATTGCCGGTCTGTACCGACGTCGCACCGTTATTATAGCCTTGCTGGCCGATGACGGCCTCATTGCGGCGGCCATACTGGTCGACATAGGCGTCGTTATAGGCGCCTTCCTGAGCGACGGTCGTGCCGTTGCGGGCGCCGTCCTGCATGATCAGGATGTGTTGGCGATAGCCGTTCTGGCGCAGCGAAGCACTGTTGCGAGTGCCATACTGGCGGCCGGCCACTTCATTCTGCACACCATACTGGTTGACGCGCACTTCATTGCGACGCGACTGGGCGTCAGCTGCACCGGCGAAGCTGGCGATGGACGCGACGGCAACGGCACTTGCGAGGATCATACGAAGTTTCATTTTAATTCTCCTGTCAAACGGCCGGAGCGGTATTGCTTGACCGGCTATGTGATCGGTTTAGTGGAGTTGATATGAGGCAATGCTGACTTTGTTATTCATAATCAATTCAGTCAGTTGAACGGCCATTCAAAAGAAAACGCCCGGCATTGGCCGGGCGTTAGTTACTCAGGAGGGAAAGGCAGGCTCAGTAATCAAAACGGCTGAATGTCAGGCGCCGTGGATTGAGCGGCAGATAGGCCGAACGACGCGGCGGGTTTTGCGGCATGGCGTGAGCGTTGACGGCATCGCTGCACACCAGCCGGCCACGGTCGTCATAGACACGCAATTCGGCAGCAACGCTGACATCGACGCCATACCGGCCTTCATTCAGGCGTTGATCCTGTGGACGCACACCAAACGGGGCTTCCGGGCCATAGGCGGCTGGGCCGCGATACATGGTGGTCAGGTAAGACCGGGTCAAAGTCGTCCAGTAACCGTTGTACGAACGCAGCGGGCCGGACTGTGACATGTCCAGATCGCCAGTTGGCGTGATCTGATAGGCGGTCAGCTCGTAATGGCCGGGCGAGCGCGGCGCAGCGGTCGCTGTCAGAAACCCGCTTCCGTCACCGGAATCGCGGATGTCGAGAGCACACTGGCTCGCATCATAGCGGGCCTCGGCAGCGCCAGCGGACAAGGCCGCAACGGCCACCACAGAAAGCAGTAATTTTGTCGTTATGCGGGACATGACAGGCTCCTTTTGTTTCGGCGTAATCAAGTCAGCCACAAACATGCCTGTCGTCGCCTGACCCTTGTCTGACGACCGCGTTCATTTTCGGTTTAGCCGGTTCCGGGGGTCAATCCGTCAGCACGCGATCCAGCCAGGCCCGTGCCCGGCGACCGGCCATTCGGCCCTCCGGCAATAGCGGCTGGAACAATGGGAAGACATGCCACATCCCGGTCCACACCTCACAATGCACATCGACACCGGCGGTTTTCATCTGTTCGGCCAGCCGGGTTGAATCATCCAGCAGGACTTCATCCGTACCGGTCTGGATCAGCGTTGGCGGAAAATCGCCAAGATCACCAAACAGGGGTGAGCAAAGCGGATCATCCCGGCCCAGTTCGCCGCCATACAAATCGGCCGCTCTTACCAGCCAGTCGGATTTTAAAAGCGGATCAACTGTATCCTTCGCCTTAACATTCGGGCCGCTGATCGTCAGATCTGTCCAGGGCGAATAGAGGATAAGCGCATCCGGCAAGGCCTCGCCCAGCGCTTTCAGCTTCAGCGTCAGCGCCAGAGCCAATCCACCTCCCGCGGAATCGCCCGCCACAACCAGCGGACCCTCCATGCCCTTGCGCATATCGCGATAGGCAGCCAGCGCGTCCTCGACCGCTGCGGGGCAAGGATGTTCGGGTGCCAGCCGATAATCCGGCGCGCGCGTTTTCAAGTTCAAAACCGCCGCCAGTCGGGAAATGAAGGGGCGATGGCTGTAGGCGGACCCGCGGCAATAACCGCCACCATGCAGATACAGTAGCTGGCCTTTGCGGGGAGCTTTCGGTCCGAAGACCAGCGTCCGTAAACCGGCCAGCTGGACGTCGGCATAGACAACCGACTTGTCCATCGGAATCCGGTCGCCGGCCGAATCCAGGATTTTCCGCCCTATTGCCATTTCGACATCGGGGCTGAGACCCACCGACGCCTTGCGCGCCATGCGACGCCCGAACCATGTGCGAAGTCTCAACCCGGCGCGTGGTGGAATGGTTTCGATCGTCATTTGGCCCCCTTGTCGGAGGCCCAGAGTGAAGCGTGCCGCCCGAAGGTCAATATTCCAGCAACACCCGGCTCTGGCATTCGCTCTTTCACCTGACTATATCGGCAGGCCTTGCTTGCCTGCGCTCGCGAAGAGTGGAAGAAGCAAACCCTGTCCAATTCACGCCTATGGTAGCGCCTATGACCCGGAAATTTCCCTCTCTCCCATCGCCCATGTCCATCCCGGCGATCGATAAGGAAATTCTCGGATTCTGGGACGAGGACAAAACCTTCGAAGCCTCGGTCGAGAGCCGCCCGGAAGACGATCAGTTTGTCTTTTATGATGGTCCGCCCTTCGCCAATGGCCTGCCCCACTATGGCCACCTCCTGACCGGCTTTGTGAAAGATGTGATCCCGCGTTTCCAGACCATGAATGGCAAGCGCGTTGAGCGCCGCTTTGGCTGGGACACGCACGGCCTGCCGGCGGAGCTGGCGGCTGAGAAGGAAATCGGTGTGTCCGGGCGCAAGGCCGTCCTCGATCTCGGCATTGACAAATTCAACGACGCCTGCCGCACCGCGGTGCTGCGCTATACCGAGGACTGGGAAGAATATATCCGTCGTTCGGCCCGCTGGGTCGACATGGAGAATGACTATAAGACGCTGGATGTTTCCTTCATGGAAAGCTGCATCTGGGCGTTCAAACAGCTCTATGACAAGGGGCTGGTCTATAAGAGCTATCGCGTTGTGCCCTATAGCTGGGCCGTGGAATCGCCGCTTTCAAACTTCGAAACCCGGCTGGATAATTCCTATCGCATGCGCACGGATCCGGCCGTCACGGTCGCATTCCCGCTGACCGACGGCACAGGATTGCTGGAAAATGCGCGTGTCCTGATCTGGACGACGACGCCCTGGACCCTGCCGTCCAACCTCGCCATCGCCGTGGGTGAGGACATCACCTATGCGGTCATGTCCAACGGGTCGGACAAGCTGGTCCTGTCCGCCAACGGCCTGGAAAAATACAAGAAAGAGCTCGAAGGCTATGAAAAAGTCGGAGAGGTCAAAGGCACAGAGCTGAAAGGCCTGCACTACACCCCGCCCTTTGATTATTTCATCAACCAGGAAAATGCCTTCCAGGTCCTGTCGGGCGATTTTGTTGTCGATGAAGATGGCACCGCCATCGTGCATATGGCGCCGGGCTTTGGTGAGGATGATCTGCGGGTGTGTATGGAAGCTGATATCGGCGTGGTCGTGCCGGTGGATCACACCGGAAAATACACCAGTGCGGTGTCCGATTTCGAAGGCATGATGGTGTTCGACGCCAACAAGCCGATCATTCAGCGTCTGAAAGATGAGGGCAAACTCATCCGCCACGACACCATTGATCACAACTATCCGCATTGCTGGCGCACCGACGAGCCGCTGATCTATAAAGCCGTCGAGAGCTGGTATCTGGAAGTTTCCAAATTCCGCGAGCGCATGGTGGAGTTGAACCAGCAGATCGAATGGACACCTTCGCATGTCAAGGACGGTCTGTTCGGCAATTGGCTCGCCAATGCGCAGGACTGGAATATATCCCGCTCACGCTTCTGGGGTACGCCGATTCCGGTCTGGGTTTCGGACGATGCCAATTATCCGCGCGTCGATGTGTATGGCTCGATCGAGGAATTGCAGGCGGACTTTGGCACCGACGTGACCGATCTGCACCGGCCCTATGTCGATGAACTGGTGCGCCCGAACCCGGATGATCCGACCGGGAAATCCATGATGCGCCGCGTCGAGGATGTCTTCGATTGCTGGTTTGAATCGGGCTCCATGCCCTATGCGGCCGTCCATTATCCCTTCGAGAACAAGGAGTGGTTCGAGGGCAATTTTCCGGCCGACTTTATCGTCGAATATGTCGCCCAGACGCGCGGCTGGTTCTATACGCTGATGGTGCTCGGCACGATGCTGTTTGATAGCCCGCCTTTCAAATCGGCGATCTGCCACGGCGTGGTGCTGGATGAAAACCGCCAGAAATTGTCCAAGCGCTTGCGCAATTACCCCGATCCGCTGGAATTCTTCGACGATTACGGTTCGGATGTGATGCGCTGGTTCCTCATCTCCTCACCGGTTCTGACCGGCGGCGATTTGCTGGTGCCAAAGGAAGGCCGCGAAGTTGCGGCGGTTCAGCGCGAAGCCATTTCGCCGCTCCTGAACGCCTATGCCTTCTTCTCGCTCTATGCGAATCTGGAATCCCGCACGCCGCAATTGGTGACCAGTGCCGATGATGCGCTGGATAAATATATCCTGACCAAGACCGGCGAACTCGCCGCCGTCGTGGCCGACAGGCTGCATGCCTATGACGTGCCCGGTGCCTGTCGCGAAACAAAGGCCTTCACCGACGCCCTGACGAACTGGTATATCCGCCGTTCGCGGGCGCGTTTCTGGGGAAGCGAGAATGCCGAGGCGCAAGCGGCAGCGTTTGATACGCTCTATACGGTTCTGGTGCGCGTATCCCAGATCGTTGCGCCGCTCATGCCGATCATCGCGGAAAAACTCTACAAGAGCCTGACCGGCGAGCGGTCGGTTCATCTGACAACATGGCCCACTGCCGACCTGTTCCCGCAGGACCACGATATGGTCGCCGCCATGGACCGGGTGCGCGAAGCCTGTTCAGCCACCCTGGCCGTGCGCGAGCGTTTCCGCCTGCGCGTCCGCCTGCCTTTGAAATCGCTGGTCGTCGCCCACCCGGAAGCGGCCAGCCTGAAACCCTATGCCGGACTGATTGCCGATGAAGTCAATGTTCGCGAAGTCATCTTTGCCGAAGATCTCGCAAAATATGGCGAGCTTCAGCTGAAGGTGAATCCGGTTATCGGGCGTCGCCTTGGTGCCAGAATGAAAGACGTCATGATGGCGTCGCGGAAGGGCGAGTTCACGCTCAATGATGACGGGACGGCTGTTGTGGCGGGCGAAACCCTGGGCGTGGATGATTTTGAAATGCGCCTTGAAAGCGCCGACGGCACCGCCGCCGAACCCTTCGACAAGATCGGTGCCGCTGTGCTCGATGTTTCTGTTGATGCGGATCAGGAAAGCGAAGGTCTCGCCCGTGATCTGATCCGCGCCGTCCAGACCGCGCGTAAAGAGGCTGGTCTCGACGTCTCCGACCGGATCATTCTCGGTGTGGAAGGCGATGAAACGGTGTCCGCGGCTATCGCGGCGCATGGCGAGATGATCAGGTCTGAAACACTGGCGACGGAAATGAACGCCGCGCTGGGCGACGGTTTTGCCACCGAAGCCAAGCTGACCGGCAAGACGGCGAAAGTTTCGGTAAAAAAGGCCTGATGCGGAGTTCCTGCCGAAAGGCAGGACCCGAATTTCCGGAGCCTGTGTTCCGGTCCTCTCTTACGAGGGGAATGCCGACAGGCCTTACGGTGTCGTCACGTCCCGGATTGCGAGCAGCCCGTCCACAGAGGCTTCGCCCTTTTCGGCGGAAAGATCAGCCGTGGCACGGGCGAGGGCGGCGTAAAGCTTTGCCAGATCAGCATCGACCGCTTTCAGGCTTTCCAGATGCCGCGACACCGTTTCCGCATCGCCGCGCGCCACAGGGCCTGTCAGCGCCGCTGCCGGTCCTTTTTCCAGAATGGCCGCCAGCGTGTCGCGCAGGATCGGTCCGGCAATCGCCAGCCCGTTGTCGCGGGAAATGCCGACATGGGCGAAGGTTTCAATGCCCGCGTGGATCAAGGTGGGCAAATGGTTCGCCATGAAGACGATGGCCGCGTGATAGAGCGTCCGGTCGGTATCATCGGCCAGCACCAGTGTCTCGCCGCCAATGGCTGAAAAAGCCGGGCCCAATGCTTCGCAGGCCGAGACTTCGCCTTGCAGCGTTATCATCGTGCCGGCGAAAGTCGCAACGGATCGCGCCGGATCAGAAAAGGCTTTCACCGGGTGGGCGCAGACACACCGCACATTCAGCCCCGTCAGCGGCGCAAATACGTCCAGCCCGAGCGCCCCGGATGTGTGGGCGATGATTGTACCGGGCTTGAGATCGCTGAGCGCAAGGCGCGTCAAAGCACCGGACAGCGCCGGATCGGGCACGGCGACCAGAATGATGTCCGCCTCGGCCGGATCGGTATTTGCCTCGCCCGCGCCTATAAAACCGGCCGCATCCTGCGCTGTTTCGACGCCGCGTGAGACCAGGGCCCCAATCTCGAACACGCCGTTTTCATGGAATAACCGCGCCAGCGTCCGCCCGACCTTGCCGGGTCCGATGACGGAAAGGCGCGGTCGGGACATCAGCGCTTCAAGCGCGCCGGAAGCCAATTCGCCGGGTTGGCCAATTGTGGTGCCAGTCGAGCATCGAGATCCTCAACCTCGTGTTCACCAGCAGTTGCGTGACCAAATTGAAGCCAGAGGTAACGAATACCTTTTTTAAGGGCGTATTTTCGTTGTTTATCCAAGCTTGCCTCACGGTGAAAAACTTCAACATTAATTCCGCGTTGGCGCATCATATTGGCCAATTGGTCTAACTTGATGGCATCGCTTTGTTCTGGCCGGGCGATCAAAACATCTGTCGGCGAGGCGCGCTCACCTGTGATGACGCCCTCTTTCACCAGCTTGGCAAAAAGGCGCGTCAGTCCGATGGAAATGCCGACGCCCGGCAGGTCGCGCTTGATATACGCGCCGACCAGATCGGCATAGCGCCCGCCGGCGCAGATCGTGGAATACTCCGGATAATCGATCAGCTGCACTTCGTAGACGACGCCGGTATAGTAATCGAGACCACGCGCAATCGCGAGATTGGCTTCAACCACGCTTTCACCAAGATCCGCCGCATTCAACCGGTCCATCACTGTGGTCAGTTCGGCCAGACCTTCTTCAAACAGCGCGTTCTCAACGCCCAGCTTTCGGGCCTCCGTGGCAAAGCTGTTATCCCTAGAGCAGATTTGCGCCAGCGCCAGGCAGGCCTTGGCCGATTTTTCGGGCAGGCCGAGATCCTCGACGAGACTGCGCTCGATCTCTTCGACCGGCAGCTTGTCGATCTTGTCGACCACGCGGATGACGTCTCCGGCATTTTCGATGCCCAGACCTTCATAGAAGCCGACGAGGATTTTCCGGTTGTTCAGCATGAAGCGGACAGGGCCGGCGCGCACCGCGTTCAGCGCGCGCAGAGCGATGAGCGGAATCTCTGCATCGAAATCATGCGAAATCTCGTCCTGATCGATGACATCGACATCGCATTGCAGAAATTCGCGGAAACGCCCCTCTTGCGGGCGTTCGCCGCGCCAGACGCGCTGGATCTGATAGCGTTTGAACGGGAAGGTTAACTTGTTGAAATGCTGGGCCACATAGCGGGCTGTTGGAACCGTCAGGTCAAAGTGCAACGCCAGACGTGCGCCCTTGTCCTCGCCCTCGGCATTGAGGCGTTGCAGCCCGTAGATTTCCTTGTCTACATCCCCGCCCTTGGCCGCGAGCGTCTCGACTTCCTCCACAGACGGAGTCTCGATATTCACATAGCCAAAGCGCTCGAATGTCTGGCGGATAGTATCAATCCAGCGCAGCTCCGCCCGGCGTATTTCGGGCGTGTATTCCGGAAAGCCGCTTATCGGTTTGGGTTTCAGAATTTTTCGCTTTTGCATTTTGACGTCACTTACCCATGTAATACATATAAAGGCGGCGATAGCCTCGGAAGGGCCTGTCTGTCCACTCCTTGGCATGCTTGACGCGGCATATAGGCCTTCTATAACCCGCGTCCTTAACTTTGTGGCGGCTGTAGCTCAGCTGGTAGAGCACTCGGTTGTGATCCGAGCGGTCGCGGGTTCAAACCCCGTCAGTCGCCCCACCTACTTTTCCGCATTTTCGGCATCAATATCTTCGCGCAGGGCTTCCAGCTCCAGCCATTGCGTTTCCTTGTCATCCAGCTCGGATTGCGCAGCGGCGAGTTGTTTCGAGGCCGCATCGAAACGGTCCGGATTCCTGGTGAACAGGTCCGGCGAGGCCAGTTCGGTTTCCAGTTCGCCGATTTTTGCGGTCAGCGCATCGATCTCGCGCGGCAGTTTCTCCAGCGCGTATTTGTCCTTGTTGGCCATTTTCCGTCTGTCCGCCTTTGATACGGCGTTCGCCCCTGATTTTTGCACGGACGCCGATTTCACCGCTTTGCGGGCGGCCAGTTCCTCGCCGCGCTGGGCGAGCATGTCGGAATAGCCGCCAGCATAAATCTGCCACTTGCCATCGCCTTCCGGGGCAATGGCACGGCGCGCGATGCGGTCCAGAAAATCCCTGTCGTGTGTGATCAGAATGACGGTGCCAACATAATTGGCGATGAAATCTTCCAACAAATCCAGCGTTTCGAGATCCAGATCATTTGTCGGCTCGTCGAGCACCATCAGATTGGACGGCAACGCCAGCGTGCGGGCCAGCAGGAGGCGCGCTTTCTCACCGCCCGACAGGGTATGGACCGGCGTGCCGGCCTGTTCCGGGCGGAACAGGAAATCCTTCATATAGGCGACAACGTGTTTGGAGGATTTGCCGACAATCACATGATCGCCGCCGGGCGAAAGCGCATCCTTGACGGTCCAGTCCGGATGCAAAACGGCGCGATGCTGATCCAGCGTCGCCAGTTCGATATTTGTGCCAAAGCGAATCTCGCCGCTATCCGGCTCCAGCTTGCCGATCAGCAGGTTGAGGAGGGTTGTTTTGCCCGCGCCATTCGGGCCGACAAGACCGATGCGATCACCGCGATCAATGCGAATAGAAAAATCACGCACGATCGGCGTTTCGCCCCAGCTCTTGTTGAGATTTTTGGCTTCGATGACCCGTTTGCCGGATTTGCCGGTCTCGGCCTGTTCAATCGAGATCAGGCCTTCGGATTTCTCATGGTTTTGATGGCGGTTTTTCAGTTCCGACAATTCGCGCATGCGGCGTACATTACGTTTGCGGCGAGCCGTGACGCCATAACGTACCCAATGCTCTTCCCGGGCGATTTCCCGCGACAGCTTGTGCTGGTCTTCGACTTCCTTTTCCAGCAACCCATCGCGCCAGTCTTCGAAGAAGGCAAAACCCTTGTTCAATTCCGGTGTAGTGCCGCGATCCAGCCAAATGGTCTTGCGCGACAGATTGGACAGGAAGCGCCGGTCGTGGCTGATCAGAACCATGGCCGACCCGCAGGATTTCAACTCACCCTCAAGCCATTCGATCGCGGGCAGATCGAGATGGTTGGTGGGCTCATCCAGCAATAACAGGTCCGGTGCAGGGGCCAGCGCACGGGACAGTGCCGCGCGCCGCCGTTCGCCGCCGGACAATGTTCCGGTTGTCTCATCGCCGGTCAGTCCCAGCGAGTTGAGATAATAACGGGCGCGATGTTCATCATCACCGGGCGCAAGGCCTGACTGGACATAATCAAACACCGTTGGCCAGCGGGATAAATCCGGGTCCTGCTCAAGATATCGCACGGTCGCGCCGGGGTGCAGGAAACGATCACCGCTATCGGCCTCAACCAGCCCGGCCGCAATCTTCAGGAAAGTCGACTTGCCCGAGCCATTGCGCCCGACAAGGCAGATGCGATCGCCCTCGGCAACCGTCAGACTGGCATCACGCAATAGCGGCGTGACGCCGAAAGTGAGCGCCATGTTTTGCAGGGTCAGGAGTGGCGGGGTGGCCATATCGGCTAGACGCCTTCTCCGGCGAATGCTTTTTCGATGACAAATTGCGCCGGTGCCGCGTTGGAGCCCTCGGTGAAATTCTTGTCCAGCATGATCTGTTTCAGATCGCGCAACATCGCGTCAGAACCGCAAATCATCACCCGGTCGGTCGCCGGATCGAGTCCGGGGCGGCCAATCACGGATGCCAGCTCGCCATTATGAATCAGATCGGTGATCCGGCCGCGTTGATCCTGGGTTTCATCGCGCGTGGTCGAGGTGAAATGGATCAGCCTGTCGCCCACCAATTCCCCGACCAGCGGATCATCGCGAATATCCGCGACGAGCTGTTTGCCATATTCCAGCTCGGCACCAGTGCGGCAGGTATGGGTCAGGATGACTTCCTTGAATTTGTCGTAGGTTTCCGGCTCGCGGATAATACTTGCAAACGGCGCCAGTCCGGTTCCGGTCGAGAACAGATACAAATGCTCGCCGGGAACCAGTGCATCATGCACCAGCGTTCCCGTGGGCTTGCGACCGAGCAGAACGCCATCGCCGACCTTGATGTGCTGGAGCTCGGTTGTCAGTTTTCCGTCCGGCGCCTTGATCGAATAGAATTCCAGCTCTTCATCCCAGGTCGGGCTGCAGATGGAATAAGCGCGCAAGACCGGCTTTCCACCAATCATCAGGCCAATCATGATGAATTCGCCTGCGCGGAAGCGGAAAGCGGCGGGCCGCGTAATCCGGAAGGAAAACAGCGTATCCGTCCAGTGTTTTACGGCAGTAACACGCTCAACCGTACAGGTCTTCGGCGGTGTATAGTCGTCGGTCAGGATGTTATCGAACATGGAGGCGGTCCGGTGGGTCTGTTTCACGTGCCGGTCTCTTAGCCCGCCTCGCGGCGAATTGCACGGGGCCAGCTGTCGCAGTGCTGAGGGCAAGTCGGCCCTGGCCGGCCATTTGTCGAATAATGCGGGACGCGCTGCAATCATGTCCCCCTAGCGTCCAATAGTGGAGTCTTGTTCATTGGCCATCAGATGGGGAATTCCCCTATGGTCGATTGAACAAAGCAGGCGAGGGGCGCCGCACGGGAGTGTGGCGGGCAAACCATGTTGAAAATCAAAAACCTATCGAAAACCTACGGCAATGGCGTGCGGGCGCTGGACGATGTATCGCTCGACATACCCAAGGGCATGTACGGATTGCTCGGCCCGAATGGTGCCGGCAAATCCACATTGATGCGCACCATCGCCACGCTGCAAAATGCCGATAAGGGCTCGATTGATTTTGACAGCATTGATGTCCTCAAAGAACCGGCAAAATTGCGGGCCCAGCTGGGCTATTTACCGCAGGATTTCGGTGTTTATCCGCGCATGTCGGCCCGCGCCATGCTCGACCACCTCGCCATCCTCAAGGGTATTTCCAACAACAAGGATCGCAAGCGCGTTGTCGAAGGACTGCTGGAACAAACCAACCTCGCCAAAGTCGCCAAAAAATCCGTTGCGTCATACTCCGGCGGCATGCGCCAGCGCTTTGGTATTGCGCAAGCGCTGATCGGTGACCCGCAGCTGATCATTGTGGACGAGCCGACCGCTGGTCTCGATCCGGAAGAACGCAACCGCTTCCACAATCTCCTTTCCGAGATTGGCGAGAATGTCGTGGTGATCCTTTCTACCCATATCGTGGAAGATGTCGCCGATCTCTGTCCGCAAATGGCCATTCTCAATCAGGGCCGGATTGTCGCCGAAGGCGCGCCCGCTGAATTGATTTCCGGCCTTGAAGGCAAGGTCTGGAAAAAACGGATCAGCAAGGCCGCGCTTCCCGAGCATCGTGCCCGCTACAATGTGATCTCCACGCGTCTGACACAGGGTGAAGTTCTGATCCACGTTCAGGCAGATGCCAATCCGGGCGAGGGCTTTGAAGCAGTGCCGCCCGATCTCGAAGATGTCTACTTCTCGACGATTTCCGCGGGTCAGACCGCAACGGCAGCAGCCTAGGTCGGGCAAGGGAGAGACATCATGCTCGGAAAAATCGCCAGCTTCGAATTCAGCTACCAGATAAAATCACCCGCATTTTACTGGATTTTTGCAATTTTCTTCCTGTTTGTGTTCGGCGCCGCCGCCTCCGATCAGATCCAGATCGGCGATAGTGCGACCGTTCATGCAAACTCGCCTTTTGCCATCTCGCTGAACATTCTGGTCTTCACCCTGTTCGGGATGATCATTCCCATCGTCTTTCTGGCGAGCGGCATCCTGCGTGACCGGAGCTTCAACACTTTCGAGCTATTCTATTCAACGCCGGTGCGCGAACGGGATTATCTGCTCGGCCGCTTTCTCGGCGGTTTTGCCGTTACGGCGCTGGTGATCGCCAGCCTGCCGCTTGGAAATCTCGTTGGCTCCCTCATGCCATGGGTCGATTCTGAATCCATCGGGCCATTCCGGCCGGAATATTATCTCTATCCCTATCTTGTGCTCGGCGTCGCCAATATGTTCATCGTCGGCATGATCCTGTTTACAGTGGCTAATCTCAGCCGCTCGCTGGTCATCACCTGGGTCGGACTGCTGGGTCTGTTCGTCTTCAATGTTGTGGGTGGGCTCCTGGATTCTCTGCCCGAATGGCGGACGCTTGCGGCCCTGACCGATCCTTTCGGTGGCAATGCGCTGACGGAAGTTACGCGTTACTGGACGGCTACAGAGCAGAATACTCGCCTGATTCCGATGGAAGGTGTCTTCCTGCAAAACCGGCTCATCTGGTTGGGCGTTTCACTCGCCCTGTTTGTCTTCAATGTGATGATATTCTCGTTCCGCAGCGGAAATGCCCGCCTGAGCGGCAAGAAAATTCGCCGCGCTGAAGCGCCGTTCGTTCCGGCGGAAATCGAATTGCCCAAGGCGACGCCGACACCCGAACGGGCCATTTTCCAGCAATTCCGCGCCCGGATCGGATTTGAAGTCAAAGGCGTTGTTTTCAACATTGCATTCTGGGTCTTGCTGGCGCTTGGCGTTTTACTCGTCAGCGTCAATTTGATCTTCCTGTCGCCGGTTTATGGAACGCCCAGCTATCCGCTGACGTCGATTGTATTGTCGAGCATGATCGGCGGCTTTGTCCTGATCCCGATCGTTGTTGTGATCTATTATGCGTCCGAGCTGATCTGGCGCGAACGCACGGTGCGGTTTTCCGAGATTGTCGACGCGTCTCCGACGCCAAGTTGGGTGTTCATGACCGCCAAACTGGTTGGAATGTTTGTGGTCATTGCCGGGCTGTTGTCAGTTGCTGTGTTGATCACGATCGGCTCGCAATTATTGCGTGGCTACGCCCACCTGGAGCTGGATCAATACCTGACCCGGGTCTTCATCGATCTGGTGATTCCGCTCACCTTCCTGTCCATGCTGGCGATGTTTTTCCAGGTCATCAGCAATAATAAATGGATTGGAATCGCGGCCGTGGGCGTGGTTTTCATCGTCACGGCCTTTGTGCTGCCGAATGTCGGTCTCGCGCATAATCTCTATCTCTTTCCCTTCGTGTCCCTGAATCCGTATTCGGATATGAACACCTATGGTCACTTTTTGGGAATTCAGGCTTGGTATCACCTCTATTGGGGCGCGATATCGCTTTTCCTGTTCCTGGTGGCAGCGGTCATGTTCAATCGCGGTGCGCTGGCACCCCTCTGGCAGCGTATCCGCTCGCTTCCCGGCGCTTTCAATGCGCCCACAGCCATGGTCGCTCTGCTTGCTCTGGTAATGGCCGGCGGGACGGGCAGCTGGATCTACTACAATACCGTTGTATTGAACGATTACACGACGGGACCCCAAACCGAACGGCAGACGGCCGCATTCGAGCGGGAGTGGCGCGAGCAACTCGAAGGCTTGCCGCAGCCGACCATCACCGACGTGTCCTACACTGTCGACATATTCAATGTCGAACGACGATATTCGGTGACCGGCACGAATACTCTGCAAAACCAGACCGATGGACCCATCGCTGTGGTTTGGGTGGCCTATGGATCGGCGGATGTCCTCTCGCAATCACTCGACAGTGACGAGGCGGAACTGCAAAGTGAATTTGCCAATCTCTATTCCATTGAACTTTCAACGCCGATGCAGCCGGGTGAGGCTCGCACGCTGAGTTTCGAGGTCGAGGTTACCAATCCGGGTTTCCGGAATTCGGGCAATGTGGCGTCGGTCAATTACAATGGCACCTTCTTCAATAATGGTGAATTTGCGCCCTCGATCGGATTCAGTCGCGGCGCCCTGATTCAAAACCCCGCAGCACGTCGTCGCCAGGATTTGCCGCCGATTGACCGGGCCTTCCCGCTCGAGGACGAAAGCCGCTGGGATGAAAACTATATCCGCCAAGACAGCGATTACGTGTCGTTCCAGACGATTGTTTCGACCGATGAGGGCCAGACCGTGGTCGCGCCGGGCTATCTCCAGCGCGATTGGGTCGAGAATGGTCGTCACTATTTCGAATACGTCATGGAAGACCGCAGCCTGAATTTCTTCAACTGGATGTCGGCGGAATATGCGCTGCTGGAAGAAGAACAGGACGGCATCAATTATCAGGTTTTCTACCACCCTGCGCATGACTGGAATGTCGAACGCATGATGCAGGGCGCACAGGATTCACTGACCTATATGGGCGCGCATATCAGCCCCTATCAATACCGCCAGTATCGCATGCTGGAATTCCCGGCCTATGCCAGCTTTGCCCAGTCCTTCCCGAATACGATTGCCTATTCGGAATCGATCGGGTTCACCGCGGATCTCCGGGATGAAGACAATATCGACTATGTCTACTACGTCACCGCACACGAGGCCGCCCACCAGTGGTGGGCGCACCAGATCATGGGGCCGAATGTGCAAGGTGGCTCCATGCTGGTGGAGACGTTTGCGCAGTATTCCGCATTGATGGTGATGCAGCAGGAATATGGCGCGGACCATATGCGCCGTTTCCTGAAATACGAGCTCGACAATTATCTTGGCGCACGCGGCAATGAGGCGCGCGAGGAAGTGCCGCTCTATCGCGTCGAGAACCAGCCCTATATTCACTATCGCAAGGGCGCAGTGATCATGTATGCGCTGCAGGACTATCTCGGCGAGGACGTCGTCAATGCGGCTCTGGCGAGATTGGTATCCGAATTCCAGTACCAGTCTACGCCGTATCCGACCTCGCTGGATTTCCTGCGGATATTACGGGAGGAAGCCGGTCCGGAATACGAGCGTATCATTCACGATTTCTTCGAGCGGATTGTCCTGTTTGATCTGTCCGTGACAGAGGCCGAAACCCGCGAGCTGGAGGACGGCCGGTTTGAAACCGTCATGACGGTGGAAGCTCGCCTGTTCGAAGCCGATGGCGAGGGCAATGAGACCGAAGAGGCGATTGATTACGAGATCGATATCGCGGCCTTTTCGCGCGGACTGGACGGCGCGCTTGAAGGCACGGATCACATTCTTCATTTCGCGCGTGAACGCATCAATCAGAATGAGATGACGTTCACTTTCACCACGGATATCCGCCCCGCCTGGGTCGGCATCGATCCCTATAACAAGCTTATCGATCGCAATTCAGACGACAATCTCCGGCGGCCTGAATTCGAGGCCGCCGAGGTCGAAGAAACCGATGAGGGCGAGGCAATCGAGGAAGAAACCGCCGCCCGTTCGCCCAGAGCCACTAGCGGATAGG
>Ga0316204_10007292_pt1 | contig 16328 bp, 13 predicted proteins | sample 6monrhotite_MG_2_FD_205661 | JGI IMG/M metagenome (GOLD analysis project Ga0316204, IMG submission 205661) | Microbial mat bacterial communities from mineral coupon in-situ incubated in ocean water Damariscotta River, Maine, United States -... | ecosystem: Environmental > Aquatic > Marine >... | reverse complement strand
TACACACCACTTTCCTGCAGCAGATTTCAAAGAGGGGTTTGCCGTTATGAAATCTGGCAAAAGCGGGAAAGTTGTGTTGGATTGGTTATAGTATAAGCTGATAACAGTAGTGTTATCACTAGACTGGGCTATGAAAAATTATTGACAGGCCAAGGACTCTTGTCCAATCTTATTCAATAGACCATGTGGTTTGAATTGACATGGCCGAAAAAAGGGAGAAATATCACTTGTATTAAAACTGTTACAACACTGTAATGTGTTTAATACAGATTGATTGCATGTCTACGAAATGCTGCCAAATCACGACATGTGGGCTGATACTGGCCCAGATAGAATAACAACTAGGGAGAATATATAATGAAAACACTAACCTTATCAGGTGTCGCATGGCTGACGCTGACGGGAGCTGCCGTTGCCGGTACATGCCCGGCTGCGACGGTTGCCGACATGGCGGGCGTTGCGCGCGGTGCATATCCGCAGGTATTTGAACTTGCCGAATATCAATCTCTGGGCAACTGTACTATGGAATTTGCCGCAAACCCTGCATCCGAAGCACTGAATGCACGAATTCGCGGCAATGGCCCGCTGCCACCACTTGCTGATCGTATTCCGTCGGAACCACTGATTTTGACTCCGTACGAATCCATCGGCACTTACGGCGGCACGTTCGATGCACTATCAAATGCAACCGAGGCCGGTACATCCGACTTTATGTCAGTACGCCACGTAAATCTTGTACGTTATTCCGATGACCTGCAAACCATCGTGCCGAACGTTGCCAAAGGCTGGGAATGGAACGCCGATTTCACACAACTGACATTCTTCTTGCGCAAAGGCCACAAATGGTCTGATGGTGCACCTTTTGGTGCCCGTGACGTGAAGTTCTGGTATGACAACCTTGCCGTAGATAGCAATGTACGGGAAAAACCGAAAGACTATGTTCTGGTCGCCGGCGAAAAAATTGACGTTGTTGTGGTGGACGAAAACACCGTACAGTTCAATCTGCCGTCACCGAAACCCGGTCTGTTGTCACACTTTGCCAACCACTATGCACAAGGTTTCCAACCGTTGCATTTCCTAGGCAAGTATCACCCTGCCATTGATGCAAATGCGGACGCGAACGCTAAAGCCCTTGGGTTTGAAAATGGCTACGAGGCAATTGCAGCTTACTATGGTAACTCTGACTGGATGGACACTCCAACTCCAATGTTGTCACATCCTGATAAAGTTGCGGGCTTGCCTGCAGATACAGTTCCAACATTGGAAAGCCACATTATCATCTCTGAAACAACGGAAGGCCGCCATCTGGTTGCTAATCCGTATTTCTTCCAGGTTGATACTGCGGGCAATCAATTGCCATATATCAATGAACAGGATGAACTGTTTGTGGGTGAAAGCGAAGTGCGTCTGTTGAAACTGGTCAATGCAGAAGTTGATTATAAGTCGCAATCACTTAACCTTGATTATGCACCATTGTTGATGGAAAATCAGGAAAAGGGTGATTTTACAGTTGATCTGAAGCCTGAAGTTGCACTGGGTACCTTTGCATTCAACGTGACATCAGAAGATCTGGAAAAACGTAAAGTCTTTGGTGATGTGCGTTTCCGTAAAGCGATGTCTATTGCAATGAACCGTGATGAAATCAACGAAGTTGTTTATTTCGGTCTTGGTAAACCAGCACAATACATTGCGTTCTCACCGACACCTTCTTTTGTAAGCGAAGAACTTGAAAACTATGCAACCATGTTTGATCCTGCCGCAGCGAATGCTTTGCTGGATGAAGTTGGTCTGGTTGACAAGGATGGCGACGGTATGCGCGAGCTACCAAACGGCGACCCATTGGTTCTGAACCTTCAAGTTGCAACACAAGGTATTTCAGTAAAACTGGTCGAACTAGTTGGCCAAAACTGGAAAGATGTGGGCATCAACAATACTGTGAAAGAAGTTACAACGGATGAATTCCGTTCAGCAATGTCCGCTAACCAGCTGGATGTGACCATGTATGCCAAAGGCCAACCGCTGGCGGTTATCCTTGGCAACGCGGAAGTGTTCCAACCACCATTCGATAACTACTTCAACTTACGCTCCGGCATGCTTTGGGGTGAATATATCGATACTAAAGGTGCATCCGGTGTAAAACCACCAGAGTATGTCTATCAGATGATGGAAGACATCAACGCATTCCAAGGTGCTGTGGTTGGTACTGACGAGTCGAACAAACTCGGTGAGCGTCTGGTTAAGAACATGGTGGAAAACCTTCTGTTCATTGGTACTGTGAAAGCGGTTGCACCGATCTATCACAGCAATAAACTGAAGAACGTAACTGAGTTCCTTACACAGTCTTATGCCTACTATCGGGCATATCCTTACCGTCCAACACAATGGTATCTGGACGAGTAATAATGGTCGACTAACGTATAAATAAGCCTTGGGCAATTCAGATTGCCCAAGGTATACTTATAAAAACGGACCAAAGGTCCATGGAATTTCTACGGGGGAGCTAGAATACCAATGTTACAGTTTGCTAGGTTTGCGACAATTCGGGCACTGTTGGCCATCGCTACACTTATCTTGGTTTCGTTTATCGTTTTTTCCCTAATGGAATTGGTTCCGGGTGATTGCGCAGAACGTTATCTTTCTTTCAAAAACTCCCAAGGCTCGATGATATCCCTTGCCGATATTGAGGCAGAACGCGTCAGACTTGGCCTAAACAAACCTTATATTCAACGCTGGGGCCTCTGGATTATCAATGCGTTTCAGGGTGAATTTGGTGATAGTTGTATTTTACGTCTGAACATCAGCCAGTTACTGGGTGATAAATACTGGTTAAGCTTGGGCTTGTGTCTGTCAGCTTTGATATTAGCTTATGCCATTGCGATACCGGTTGGTATTTTGGCTGCAACTTCCAAGAATGCATACCTGAACAACAGCTTGCGTCTGGTCAGCTATTTGGGTCTGGCACTGCCAAACTTCCTGTTGGCCCTGATGATCATGCTATTTTCAACCGTTATGTTCGGTGACAGCCTGACCGGCCTGTTTTCAAAAGAGTTCCGGGACGCCGAATGGTCTTATGCCCGTGTAATGGACTTTCTGGGGCATGCATGGCTACCGATCTTTATTCTTGGCTGGTCTGCCACGGCTTTTGCAATTCAAACAGTACGGGCTTTGATGTCCGACGAAATAGGCAAGCTATATGTAACGGCCGCTGCCGCACGCGGTGTATCTGGAAGCCGATTGTTAATGCGCTACCCGGCGCGCCACGCGCTAAGTCCGATCATCAACTCATTGGGGTTTGACCTAAATCGTATCTTTAACGAACTTCCGATTGTTGCTCTTATCCTGACCCTGACCGAAGCCGGTTCTTTGTTGATCGAGGCCTTGGCACGCTCGAACGATCAGCAGTTAGCAGGTGCGATTATATTCTTGCTTACAGCAAGTATCGTCGGAATCAATTTTATTACTGACATAATCCTGGCCCTGACCGACCCACGCGTTCGTCGCAGCATAGTAGGATAAATGATATGACAGATATGACAAACATAGATGCCATCAGTGCCGATCAGAAACTGAAAGAGGCGTATTTTACCGCTTCTCAAGGTCAGCTTATCTGGCAAAGGTTCAAGAAAAACAAATCCGCACTTATCGGCGCTTGGGTTTTGATTATCCTTATCCTGTCAGGTATATTTGCACCCTTTTTAACGCCATATGACGCCACAATATCAGGCCGTGACAAAGAATATATGAACGGTGCACCACAAATCCCGTCATTTTGTGATGACAATGGCTGCTCTTTGCGCCCATTCGTTTATACAACTGAACGCACCCGTTCGGTTAAGACCAACTTTCGCTGGGTAACAGAGACCAATACCACTCTGGAAGGTCGCCGTTATGTTGAATTCTTTACCGAAGGCAGTTCCTATAAGTTTTTGGGTATGACCTTCAATACGCATTTGTTTGGGGTTGATAAGGGAATGATCCATATTTTCGGCACTGACTCGACGGGTAAGGATATTTATTCAAGGACGCTGACTGCGATTAATACATCAATGGCAGTGGGAACCATCGGGGTGTTTATCGCCTTTGTTTTGGCATTGGCTATCGGTGGGGTAGCCGGGTATTACGGCGGCTGGATAGACTCCGGCCTGCAAATGATAACCGACACGGTGCGAACGATCCCGAGCATCCCGCTATTCATGGCTTTAGCCGCCTTTATCCCAGACACGTGGAGTGCGGAGGCAAGGTTCTTTTTCATCTCGATGGTGTTGGGGTTAATCGGCTGGCCGACGCTTGCGCGGCGCATTCGAACGCACTTACTGACCGAGCGAAATCAGGAATACGTTCTTGCAGCACAGCTTTGTGGTGCAACACCGGCCCATATTATCAGGCGGCATTTGCTGCCAAGCTTTACCAGCTATATCATTGTCGATCTGGTTATTTCGTTCCCGTATATGGTGTTGTCGGAAACCGCCCTTAGCTTTATCGGTCTGGGTTTGAAAGATCCGGTAAACTCTCTTGGGGTCATGCTGCAAAATGTTACCAGTGCTGATGTTCTGTTGAATTATCAGTGGTATTTCATTCCAGTGATCTTCTTTATTGTACTCGTGTTGGCCTTTGTGTTCGTCGGTGACGGATTACGTGATGCTGCCGACCCCTATTCGGATAGCAGCAAATGACGCGACTTCTTGATGTAGAAAACCTGACCCTTCAGTTCGACACGGACGAGGGTCGGATCACCGCAGTTGATAATGTCTCTTTCAGTTTGGAAGCGGGCGAAGTTATGGGGCTAGTTGGCGAAAGTGGATCGGGTAAATCCGTGACGGCAAAGTCAGTTATGAAACTGAACCCGTCAAATGCGATTTATAGCGACAACACCAATATTACTCTGCACTTGGATAGTGGACCGGTTGATATAATGTCGCTGAAAACTTCTACAGATTTGCAGGTTGTACGGGGTGGCGCTATTTCCATGATCTTCCAGGAACCGATGGCAAGTTTTGCACCTGCTATCTCTATCGGAAGCCAAATGGTCGAACAGTTGCAGATCCACACCGATATGAACGCAAAACGCGCGCAAGAGGTTTCCATTGAAATGCTGGACCGTGTTGGAATTTCTGATGCCAGTAGCCGGTTCAAACAATTTGCCTTCGAGTTGTCAGGTGGAATGCGGCAACGCGCTATGATTGCCATGGCCCTATCAACTAAGCCTAAACTGCTGATCGCAGATGAACCAACAACCGCACTAGACGTGACCATTCAGGCGCAGGTGATAGATCTGATGAAAGATCTTGTTGACGATTTCGGAATGGGAATTGTTTTTATTACCCATGATCTTGGAGTGATTGCGCAAACAGCGGATAAAGTGGCGGTGATGTATCTGGGCCGTCTGGTGGAACAAGGCACTGTACGCGATGTTATTCGCAATCCTGCCCATCCCTATACCAAAGGGTTGATTGCAGCTTTGCCACAGCTTGACGATCTGGACACGCCACTGACGCCCATCCCGGGCGATATCCCATCGCCGCTTGAACGACCTTCGGGATGTGTCTTCAACACGCGTTGCTCGGCTAATCTGGGTGCGCGGTGCAGTTCTGCAATACCTGAATTCTTGAAAGTCACAGATGATCACCAAGTGGCATGCCATCTATACGATGAAGGAGCTTCAAAATGAGCGATGACGTCCTGATTGAAGCCCGCGATCTATCGGTTCACTACCCATTGCGCGGAGGTGGCCTGTTTGGCCCTAAACCCGTTGTGCGTGCTGTTGAAAGTGTAAACCTGGATATTGGTAAAGGTAATTTCTTCGGCCTTGTAGGCGAGTCCGGCTCGGGTAAAACAACTTTGGGAAAAGCCCTTTTGCGCGCAGCCCCGATAACACGTGGTAGTGTTCAGTATGACGATGGCGATGCGCAATATGCGCTTACCAATCTTATGGGAAAAGACCTGAAGGATTACCGCAAACGCGCGCAACTGATCTTTCAAGACCCATATGCTGCTCTAAGCCCACGTATGACTGTCCGCGATATTATTGCAGAACCTTTAGAGGTGATGGGACTTACGTCGTCACGCGAAGAGACCGATGAACGCGTCCGCGAAATTGCCGCAAAATGCCGTTTGAATTTGGAACATTTGCGCCGCTTCCCCCATGCGTTTTCTGGGGGGCAACGACAGCGGATTTCTATTGCCCGCGCGTTAGTTTCCAAACCGCAATTTGTGGTTGCCGATGAAAGTGTGGCAGCACTTGATGTATCCATTCAGGCCGATGTTTTGAACCTGTTGCAGGAAATTCAACAGGAAATGGGGCTGACCTTTCTGTTTATCAGCCATGATTTAAGCGTGGTTGCCCATATTTGTGATCATGTTGCCGTTATGTATCTGGGCCGCTTGGTGGAAACTGCACCAACACGTGAATTGTTCTCGGCTCCAAAACATCCGTACACAAAAGCCTTATTGTCGGCGATCCCGTCACTTGATCCTGATGATCGTGGGAAAGCCCAAAAACTGGAAGGCGAGATCCCCTCCCCCACGAACCAACCCTCAGGGTGTAAATTTCACACCCGCTGCCCTTATGTCACTGATCTGTGCCGCAAAGAGGAACCTATTTTACAACATTCCAGTGACGGGCATGAAGTTGCCTGCCATCGCTGGGAAGAGTTGATGGATTAAGCAGGATATATAAAGTTAGCAAAGACTATGGTACACGAACATGCACGTGGAATTGACGTAGTATATCAAACTAAGGTTCTGTTTTAAGCATTGGGTAAGGTGCACGGCTTCAATGATACCGCACAATAATGGCGGTCTCTATTCAAAGGATTTTGGTCATATAAACACGTATATGCGTATCGCCCTTATGGGCAGGCAACGCTTTATGTGTTTCTTCAAACCCGTGTCGGCAATAAAACCGCAACAAGCCACCCATCATCTCGGCTGTGTTCAATCTTATGGTCTTTATATTCATTTTACGGGCCATATATGTCACTTGATCAAGCAGCCAACTGCCAATTCCTTCATTTTGATGATTTGGATCAACAGCCAGATAATCTATACTCAGGTCGGTGTCCTGATGTTGGATCATAACAACGCCTTTGATATCATTACCTTCCGAGCAGATATATACATTACCACGATTAATCTCGCTAAGAAGCCAAGGATATGGACCACCAACAGCATCAATATGATGAAGCTTTTGAACATAAGGGGTAAATGCAACAACCATCAAACGGTCGATCAAGTGTCGATGTTCAGGTTGTGCTTTTTCGAAAATCAAATTCTTTGAATAACCGCCCATAGTCATACCTAGGTTTCTTCAATCATATCCTACATACAACATTATACGGTTAAAACGTTATATGCCAAAGACAGCGGCTATTCTTGGAACCCCACAGCACCTTTGGATGTTATTTTGACATCCGTTAAAGTGCGATCTGCGTGTTTCATGCGGTGGTTCAGCAATTTTCGGGTCAGACGCAAAAGTGTCGCTGCATGAGCGGGATCACCTGCCAGATCATTGAGTTCTGACGGATCAGTATCCAGATCAAACAGCATTGGTGGTAGATCGCCGTTAAAATGTATTAATTTGAAACGCTGTTCACGTAGAATTGCCAAGTTTGCCTCGTGCGTTGAAACACCTGTGGCCTCTTGGCATTTGGTCAATTCATCGGGCTCACCAAAATCAAGTTCCAGATGCACGCTGTCACGCCATTTCACAGGCGTTTTACCTTCAAGGAAAGGTCGCAATGAAACACCGTCCATACCAGCCGGAATATGCTGCCCGATCATGTCCAGAATAGTCGGTGTGACATCAATCGATTCTGTAAACTCTTGAACGACTGACCCGTATTGCGATGGATATTTCGGATCGTGAATGATCAGTGGGATATGGAATGCCCCTTCGTAAGGGTTTTGTTTACCCCACAAATGGTGTTCACCCAGCGTTTCACCGTGATCGGCTACCAGAATAACCAAAGTATCATCATATTGGCCTGTATCCTTCAAAAAGCTGATAATCCGCCCGAAATGTGTGTCCACCTCTGTTGCAAGACCCAGATATAGCGCACGTAACGTCTGCACATCATGCGCGCTTTCATTGTCCAATGGCCCAACACCTTTCACAATCGAATTTATCGTCGGTTGTTGAACGGCCCCTGCCATATAAGGATGCAATCCGGCTTGGTCAGCCTGTGAAGCCAAACGTGCGGGCATAGGCAGCTTATCGGGAGTATACATTGTGTTGTAAGGTTCCGGTGCAACCAACGGCGGGTGTGGGCGAATATAGGTTGCTAGCGCAAACCAGTCTTGATCTGTACGAACCGCAAGTTCACGCAACAGAGTATCTGTCAGGAAAGCGGTATCACTGTCTTCAGCACGATAGAAAGGTGGATCATCGGGGCGCGCGGCTCTAGTCGGGTCAGGCGATACAGCTTTATAAAAATCCGCATAATCCGGCAGATCATAACCCTTTGCATTTAAATATGCGCGCCAAGGATAGCTTTCCTTTAGCCGCATCTCCAACACCTCCCTGAAACCGGGCAAAAGGCCTTCTTCTGTTGTCAGGTCAGGATCATTCGGATGGCGGGTGCGCGGATCGATACTGGTATCGGTATACCCGTAAAGCATTGGGTCATAGCCTGATTTCCTTGCTTCAAGCGCAATGTTGGTAATGCCGCTCAGTAAAGGTGTCCCATTACGAACCGAACGGTGGTTCATCGCATACATGCCTGTCAAAATACTGGCCCGAGAAGGCCCACAAGGGTTGGTTGCCGAATAGTGACGGGCAAAAGTTACTGCCTCTTTTCGGAATGCCTGAATGTTGGGTAATTCAACATGGTCAGCCAAAGCACCATCAATACAATCGGCACGAAACTGATCAACAACAATAAAAAGTATTTTTCGTTTATCAGACATCCCGATGACCCTTTGACATGTAGTCGCTATCCAAATTTGCATAGCCTTTGCGCCACCAAATGCATACTTCGCCTAGACGTCAATTGTTATTTTCGCACAGTGAAGTTTTGTGAATTCACAGATGGCTTTTGTTACAATGTTATTTAGGAGTGGATTTGCATCGTGTATCAAATGCATAGAATGTCTGCCCATGATATTGCTTCATACCAATTTAATAGTCCCTAGAATTATAGGTGCCTTGTCCCTTAAAAATGAGGCAAGGAAAATTCAATGACACAACCTGATTTAACCGCAGAATTCAAGATTGATGCGATCAATCAGATCACGTGACGCGGCCATTCAGTAGCGGACGTTCCCAGGCAGAGATGATGCCAAGGTTATGATCTGCTATCACAATATTGTCATGCCGCAGTCGAAATTTTTGTTGAACACATAACAGGAAACGGGCATGTTCGCGGGGATTTTGGATTTTATTCCAAAGGCTTCGCAATTTTACATAAAAGGTTTCGTTACGTGAATTTCTTCTGGCCGGAAAATTTCACATTTGTTGGTAAATCCTGCCCAGAGGGACGGGATGTTCCCGGCAAGATCGTCGCTGGACGCGCCGCCCTGATTGCCGATCTATTGAAATCGCACGGGGTTTTGCCCGGTGATCGCGTTGCAATGTGGCTGACTGAGGGCGAAAATCAGGTAGCCGCGATGTTCGGATGTTGGGCGGCGGGGGCCGCTTTTTGTGTTCTGCCCTCGTTTGCCGGGCGCTCGAACACGGAACGATCACAGCTTAGGGTCGATGACGTTTGGTCAGTGCTACAGCCAAGGCTTTTGCTCAAGGGTAACGGCACCGAGCTGCCCGATGTTTTGGCTGGGGCCGTCGATGTACTCGAACTGCCTAGGCTGGATGCGAATGTGAACGAATGCGTTGACCCGGGCGCACTGGTTGCCGGGCGGGAACCGGACGACATGGCCTTTGTCCAGTTCACCTCTGGCAGCACTGGTGGGGCCAAGGGTGCCGTGGTTAGCTTTGGCCAGTTGATGGCCAACCTAGACGCCATCGTTGAGAGAACCGATTTGACCCCGTCCGACCGTATGGTGTCCTGGGCGCCGCTTTACCACGACATGGGGCTTATGGCAGTCCTTCTGCCACTCAGCTGCGGTGCCGACATCGTGCTGATGGATACAGACCATTTTGTGCGCCGTCCCACTTCTTGGCTGGAAACAATCTCGCGCTATCGCGGCACGGTCACGACAGCCCCCCCCACAGCGCTCAAGCTGCTGGCCCGCAGAAAGGCACAGAACCTCGATCTTAGCTCGTGGCGTTACGCATGGATTGGCGGCGAAATGGTGTTCCCCAGTGTGCTCAAGGATTTTGAGGACACATATGCTGCTGCAGGCCTGGTCAAGGGCGTTTTGCAACCGACCTACGGGATGTCAGAAACTGTGGTCGGAATCTCGTGTGGTATTCCGGGCGAAACCCGGATGATCCAAAATGGATTCATTTCCTGTGGACCACCTTTATCGGGCATCGACTTGCAGGTTGTCGAAGAGGACGAAACGCCAGTTATTCCCGGCAATCAAGGCCGGATCATGGTGCGCGGCCCATCTGTGATGAAGGGATATTTGGGACTGGAGAGTTTCGCACCAGACAGCTGGTTCGACACTGGCGACCTGGGGTTCGAAGATGCTGGACGCTTATACATAACAGGGCGTATCAAGGATGTGCTTAAACGTGGTGCGGAGAGCTTTCCTGCACCTGTGGTCGAGGCCATTGCAGAGGACGCCCTGAACCTTAGAACAGGTAGGGCCGCAGCCTTTGCCTGCCCGCGCCCGGATATTGGCAAGGAAGAAATTGTTTTGCTTGTCGAGAGCCGTAACTGGAGTGACGAGCAAGCTCGTAAGGTGGCAGCGGAAGTCACGCGGGAACTGGGTCTGCAGGTCGATGTGATCAGAAACGCAAAAGGCGGGCGATTGCCGCGCACCTCAAGCGGAAAACTTATGCGCCAGAAGGCTGCGGCGCTTTATCAGAAGGGAATGGTTTAATGGATCAACAGAGTGGTACGAATTGGACCGAAGAACGTGTGATCGGCATTTTGCGCGAACTGGCCAAGGAAGAGGATCTGCCGAAACATCTGGTGGCGGGGCCAATCACCGGAGCGGATACCGTGGAAACAATGGGCATCGACTCGCTTGGTGCCGTTTGGTTGACTGACCGCATAGAGGCTGAAGCCAACATTCCTTTGCCCGATGATTTCCTCGAATACGACCATAGCATTGCAACCATTGCCCAACGCATGAACACACTGGCTTTGGATGGAGGGTTCAAATGACCGAGATAAATACCGGTGCCTCTCGAGAAGCCATAGAGTTTCACTATGACATGCCCGCGGAATTCTTCGCGCTTTGGCTCGGCAAAAGCATGACCTATACTGCAGCGCGGTTTACCCGTCCGGACATGACCTTGGACGAAGCGCAGCTTGACAAGATTAACTATCACTTGAATGCCGCCCAAGTCGGACAAGGTCACCGGATGCTCGATATCGGATGCGGCTGGGGTACATTGCTGAAATCCAGCGTCGAACTGCGCAAGGCAGGATCGGCACATGGCCTCACGCTCAGCCCGCTACAACAAAAGTACATCTCTTCGCTCGGGCTCCCCAATGTTTCAGCCGCACTGCAGAGCTATGAACATCACCAACCCGACAAACCGTACGACTCGATCATCAGCGTTGGTGCATTTGAGCATTTCGTAAAACCCGGCATTCCGCGCGAAGAGCGACTGGAAACCTATTCCGAACTGTTTCGACGCTGCGCTGAATGGATGACGCGCGACGGGCGGTTCTCACTGCAAACAATGACCTGGGGCGATGTCGGCCAGACCGAGCGGGACATGAACCGCATCCACGAGATTTTCCCGGAAAGCGATCTGCCCGAAATCGCCGAGGTGATCGAGGCGGCGCATCCACATTTGGAACTCGTGTCGATGGAAAATCGCCCCGAAGACTACGGTACGACCTTGGCAGAGTGGGCAAAGGGGCTCAGGGCCAACCGCGAACGGGCTATCGAAATCGTTGGAGATGAAAGATACAAGTTCTATCTCGACAGTTGCAAAGGCGGCTCGCTGCTTTATCGGCGTCGCCGGTTTTATCTCTGCCGTTTCGTATTTCGACGCCGGGGTAGATAAGGCTGATCATTGGAGCATTAACAGTAGTTGGCACATGAAACACCACTGCATACCACCTGCACACGGCGGGCGATTTCAGGTGCCGTTCGATAAAGGTCGGCTTTGTCCCACACAGCTGTCGTTAAGAATTCCCAAAGGCTGCAGTCAGGTAACCAATTTATCGGCAGCGGCTTTCGACTGCCCAGATTTCTTAATCATCTTTAACTCCTTACGGTTAAGATGAACCAGAAACCCTCCGTTATTCAAATACTCAATTTTGCCCCATGAGTGCTGACGTTAGACATATAAGAGTTACAAAATTCTGTGCCTTTTATCTTTCATAGCAGACCTGCCAAACACTTGATCGACATGACTTGATGACCCCAGCGCTAAGTTGCAGTCTCACAGGCCGACCACCAGTTCCTTCACAAGCGCCCGCGGTCGGGTAATCGACAGCACGGTCCGGGCCTCCTGCTGTCTTCCGTCGCGGACGAGGCAAGCAGCCAGCGAGAAATCGATCAGATCGCGCTGAGCATTGGATCCACCGATCCGAGCGTGATCGCGCATGGCTTCAGAGAAAAGTTCAGCGGCCCGGGCGTATTGACCATCTTCCATCTCGCGATATGCGGTCGAGAGCGTCCGAGTCAGATCACCCGCAGGGCCCCGTGCTCCATCGATGAGAGCGTTTAAGGCCTGTTGATCACCGCCGCGCGCGTGAGCAATCGCTGCGTGAACATCGGCAAAGCAAAGCCCCGGTTTTGGAAATCGTGCCAGTGCATAGGCGCTTAAGTTTTTCCAACGATCAATCGGGACCTCAACTCCTGCCAGTTCGGCACGGAACAATAATGCAGCAGTGTCAGTTAGCACATTCAGCGGCGGCCCCTGACTGTGTTCCGTTGAAATGTCGACATCAAGCACTTGCCACATCCTATCCAGATTGCCGGATTCCAGAGACCAAAGCCCAACATGCCATGACACGTGATTGTATAGAATACCCTCCTTGTCGTATCGTTTCCACCAATCTGCAAGGAAGTGAAGTCCTTCTTCGTCTTCGAGGTTTTCGTAATAGAGATGGGCTCGGATGTGGGCGGAATGCGCGCTATGAGGATTGATCTCAAGCGCAGCCTCAATATTGACTTCTGCTGAGTCCAGCTGTCCGACTTCGAGTTGGGCGAATGCCAGCTGTGACCGACACCACCAATCGTCCTCATAATGAGGTGCAAGACGCATTGTGTAGGCAAGTTGTTCTGCCTCGCGACCTGGCAACCCAGAAAACCCAATCAGGCCAAACACACTGGTGCACATTTGCGCAACCATGACGTCATTAGGCCAGTCTTCAACGTGTTCATAAACCGCTCTGCGAGCCTCAGCCGACTTGCCCTCAAGAAGGAGTCCGGAGACGCGAATGTGAGAACGTTCCCGCGCGCTCAATCCAGGTGCAAGCTCCCGAGCGCGGTCAAGGCTCGCCTTGACCTGATCGGGCCGGGCGCGCAGCTGCATCTCACGTGCCAGACCTATATGGGCCAGTGCAAAACCTTCGTCAGCTTCGATTGCTAATTCAAAGGATTTAATCACCTGCGGCTCGGCGCCGAGGAATTTTTTCACTCCAACGTCGTAGGCATCCCTTGCCATGGGAGATTGAGTACCAAGAACATTTCCATAAGCGTCTTCTAACATGTCGAGCACCTTTCAGCAGCTGTTCCGCCACATGTTCGCCTCATCACCCGCCTTGAGTCAACATCTGCAACACTAGAGCCGGAAGTAAACTTGGTCGAAAAGGGCCGAAAGCCGAAGTTACACGATTGCATTCCAACGGCAGCTTAGTCCGTATTCTGTTGAAAAACTCGATGATTTTGCCGCGCTGGTTGGTTCTAGATTTTGTTCGTGCACCGCTTTTACGCGGCTTTTCTGACAGGGTTGGTATTTGGAGCTAGTTTTGCGAGCTTTTTAAGGTTTTGGGCGGTTGCTGCGAGGAGGAATTCGTCATGAGCACCACAGGGGCCACGTAATCGAAGCCTTCCGAGGCCGTGGATACGTTTGAGGTGGGCGAATGACATTTCGACCTTTTTACGCAGCTTGCGCGAGACCGCATATTGGTGGGTTTGTGCCAAAACACGGGCAATATCGCGGGACGTTTCATAGATTGAGCGAGTGATTTTGCGCTGCGGCTCTTTTGGTGTGCAGCGTTCTTTTAATGCGCAGGTGTCGCAGTCTGATTTGCGGGCTCGATACCGTATCGTTTCATCTTTGTTTGCGCCCGATCTTGGTGTTTTGTAGGCACGGCGATATTGCTTGAGTTCGTTGCCACCAGGGCAGATGTACAAGTCATTCTCAGCGTCATAGGTGAAGTCGGCGCGCTCGAAAGTTCCATCTTTACAGCCAGACTTATCAATCACTGGGATATGCGGTGCAATACCGCGCTTCTCGATCAACCAATCCAACATCGGGCCTGAACCATAGGCTGTATCGGCGATTAGGCGTTCAGGCATAAGATTATGTACCTTTTGCACCCGATCAATCATGGTTTTGACCGCACCAACCTCGGCTTGCCGAATAGACCGCGTGGCTTCCACATCCATGATCACCGCATTATCCGTATCGATCAGATAGTTCGTGGAATAAGCAAAATACGCAGGCCCACCGCGTGCGCCAGTCCATTGAGATGCTGGATCTGAATGCGAGATAAACTTTGGTGTAACTGTGCTGGCCGCGCCAAAAGCAGCGTCATCAAGTGTTTCCAAATATTCCTGGACTGCACGTGGTGCCTCGCTAGGATTAATCACCTCCGGGTTCCAGTCTGCCTTCGGCGTAGAGTTCTGGCGATTGGCATCAGCGGCAATGATGCTTGCATCTGCAGCATAACGCTGACCGCTGGCTAATCCTGCCTCGATACATTGTGCGACCACCGTTTCGAACACATATCGCAACATATTACTGTCACGAAAGCGGCCGTGTCTGTTTTTGGAGAAGCTCGAGTGATCAGGGATCGCGTCTGTCAGATCCAACTTGCAAAACCAACGATATGCCAGATTGAGATGAACTTCATCACACAATCGCCGCTCGGAGCGGATACCCATGATATAGCCGACCAGTAGCATACGAAGCATCAACTCTGGGTCAATCGACGGGCGGCCAGTCGAGCTGTAAAACTCAGTCAAATGCTTACGTACACCGGATAAATCAATCACACCATCAATTGCCCGCAAAACATGATCGCATGGGACGTGACCCTCTATCTAAAATTCATAAAACAACGCGCTTTGTGCTTCTTGCTTTGGCCCCATCATTGCAGTCAAACTCCATTGCTAATAAAGGAATTGAATCAGTGACCTAAACATAAATCAACAAGAGTTTTTCAACAGAATATCCGCATAGCCGCCGTTGGCCTATGTAGCAGTAAACGTCTGCTATTCGGTATGCATAAACCACATTACGGAAATGCAGTAACTGCGTTTGTGGAACAACATTCTCAACACTATAAGGGCCTTATGAAACACGGTCACAATGACCACATCCAAGGATTAGGCCCATGGCAACTACATACGCTACAACTGCCGCACCTTTTGGTGCAATTGCAACATTTCGTGCAATCCACCTTGTTGAGGCTGCTTTAAACAGCCTTGCGACTTGGAATGCTAACCGTAAAACAATTAAAGCACTTAATGCTTTGTCTTTTCATGAATTGGAAGACATCGGATTGTCTTGCGGTGATATTAAAAACCTGGACAATGGTCGTTTCCATTAAATCGACTAAGCACATTTAGATGCTGAGGTAAGGCCGCCCGTATTCGGGCGGTTTATTTCGTTTTCGCTACTTGTATAACACCAATTCAGCCACACATCTGCCTACTGCCTAATCATATCACCAATCTCTCGCATGCACTTTCATGCCCGTGTAGTAGTGTAGCGGATGTAGCAGGTCCCGGGGACATATTTAATTTTTTAGAACAAGGCCAGAGCAAGGTTAATCACCGATCATTGCACGTGTAGATTCGCGATTTATGTTTGACAGTCTATAGGGATATTGGGAATTGCAAAAAATAAGCAATAATTACCCTTTTTTCGGTAAATTGTCCCCCATATGTCCCCCCAAACGAAAATAGGCCCGAAAAAATTCGAGCCAATACATGCTAAGCCATTGATTTTACTGGTGCCCCCACACGGACTCGAACCGCGGACCTATTGATTACAAATCAATTGCTCTACCAGCTGAGCTATAGGGGCACTGCGGGTGCGTTTAGCTGAGAATATAGGCCGTTTGCAAGTG